>OLFB01000652.1_pt1 | contig 8944 bp, 8 predicted proteins | sample 1603111 | NCBI WGS metagenome assembly OLFB01 (sample SAMN02674964, study PRJEB24791) | human gut metagenome, SKBSTL008 | isolation source: stool | host: Homo sapiens | place: USA | reverse complement strand
GATCGCGCTTGCATATTTCGAATCGTTTCCGTACACCTGACACATCTGTGTGATCGTTGAGGCGCATGGTGTGATCGCTGCCATGTATGTAATCAGGATGATGTTTTCTGCCTGTGGGTGCCAGTTTTTAATTCCTAACAGAATAATGACTGCAAGTGCTATGATCGGTTCGATCACTAATCGGATGAATGTGACCAGGTAGATTCTTTTGTTTGTAAATACTTTCTTTAGATCAACGCCTGCAATCAGCATTCCTGTGACGATCATACTTAATGGTCCGATCATACTTCCAACAGATGACAGGGTATTTCCTATGATCTCTGGAAATCTGATCTTCGTGAAGAATAAGAATACTCCTGCGAATACAGAGATCATGTTTATATTTAACAGGATCTTCTTTAAACTGATTTCTGTTTCTCCACTGATCTTACATTTGCAGTGGGTCCAGATGAAAAATAATTGAACACTCATGAAGACGCAGCCGTAGATGACCCATTCTTTTCCTAAGATATAGGTGACTAATGGTACGATCAGGTTTCCTGAGTTGGAATAGTAGGCAGATGTGTATTCCACCATGTTCAAATGAAACATTTTTCCCATGATCCATGTGACAAACAGTAATAAAAACTGCAGGATCACAGACGCGATACATGCAACTGCCAGTCCTTTCATAATGCTTGGGGTATAGTCTACCTGAAATGCGGTGATGATCACAGATGGTACGATCAGATAGAGTATGATCTTTGAGATCACTTTGCTGTCTTCTTCTTTTAAAAATTTGATCTTTACCATAATGTAACCCATGAGGATCATCAGGAATAGTTGTACAATCTGTTTTAGCAGCAGAATACTGATTTGCATGGTGTTTTCCTTCTTTCGTGTATTTTCTTAATGTCTCATCCTAGTATATCATTCTGCTTCTTTTATACAAGAAATGTTTCGAATTTGATACATCTTTCTTCGTTGTTTTTCCTGGAATCATCTTGATAATCTTCCCAAAAAGTATTAGAATCTGTATAGTTTTTTGAAAGAGGGTATTGTATATGAAGAATTCTTCGAAACAGTCCGTGAAGATGGATATGCTTCATGGAAGTTTATTCGATAAGATGTTAATGTTTGCTATGCCGCTTGCTGCCTGTAGTATCTTACAGCAGCTTTTTAATTCGGTCGGTACTGCTGTTGTCGGACGGTTTGCGAGCAGCGAGGCTTTGGCGGCGGTTGGTAGTAATAGTTCTGTGATCGCTTTGATGGTTACATTGTTTTCTGGGATTTCTCTTGGTTCTAATGTTGTGATTGCCAATTATATCGGACAGAATGATACGAAGCGGATTCCTCGTGTGGTACATACCGCTGTGTCTCTTGCACTGCTTAGTGGTGTGTTTTTGCTGATTCTTGGACAGTTTGTGGCTCATCCGATCCTTTTGCTGATGGGTGCACCGAAGGATATCATTCATCTTGCAACGTTATATCTGCGGATTTATTTTCTTGGAATGCTATTTTTTATGTTATATGATTTCGGTGCTTCCATTCTTCGCAGTATCGGAGATACACGTCGTCCGATGTATGCTTTGATCGTGTCTGGTGTTGTGAATGTGATCTTGAATCTTCTATTTGTCGTTGTATTTCATATGGGTGTTGCGGGTGCCGGACTTGCGACGGTTGGTGCGAATGCAACAAGTGCGGTTCAGATTCTTTATTTTCTGACGCATGAAGAACTTCCGATCCGCTTGTCTTTTAAGTCTTTGACGATCGATCGGGATGCTGTTTCTAAGATCCTGAAGATTGGGGTTCCTGCGGGACTTCAGGGAATGGTGTTCTCTCTTGCCAATGTCTGTATCCAGTCTGGGATCAACAGTTTTGGAGCTGGCGGGATCGCGGGTTCTGCTGTGGAATTAAATTATGAGTATTTTGCTTATTATCTGGTCAATGCCTTTGCTCAGACAGTGGTTACATTTACCGGACAGAATTATGGTGCAAAGGATGAGGGGCGTTGTAAGAAGATTTTTCGTCTTGGAATGTTGTGCAGTGTGATCTCTTGCGGAATCCTTAGTACGATCTTTGTTGTATTCCGTACGTTCTTTATTGGATTATTTACAAGTGATCCATCTGTCTATCATTATGCTCAGCTTCGTTTTTTGATCGTTCTGACATTCGAGTGTCTGACAAGTTCTTATGAGATCAGTGGTGGATGTCTGCGTGGATTTGGACGTTCCATGACTCCTGCGATCCTGACAGTGTTTGGATCTTGTGTATTACGTTTGATCTGGCTTGCAACGGTCTGTAACTGGTTCCATGATTATAAGCTTTTGATGGCGATCTATCCGATCTCTTGGGTGTTGACTGGAACGATGGTTCTGGTGGCTTATTTTAGGACACGTAAGAAGCTGTTTTTATAATTTGATGATGTAATTAAAATGTCTGTTATACCTATTTGTTTCATAATAGATCTAACAGACATTTTTCTTTGCTATTTTATTGTATAGTATCTCTGCTGCTTACTTCTTGGTTTCTCTGGCATCGTTAATTGTAATCTTCCTTCTTTCAACAATGGCTGAATCCATTGTTTCATAATGTAGTTCCATGTTTTTAATTTCAGAAATTTCTTGATGTCATCCCTGCTTCTTGGCGTTTTGCAATACTCCAAAATGCTCTCTTCTTCTGATCTCATCTCTGATCCTTGCATCTTCTGTTCATTATATAAGATAACTACAAATTCATTTCTCCGATTCTCAAATACTGGTTCTGGCAAAGAGTATTTCTTCATCTCTCTTCGTATCGTCGGAATTCCTGAATAACGATTTTCTGCTTTTGTCATACTCTCTGCCATAACTGCTAATACTGGATTCCTAAGATCTGGTTTGGCGATTCCTAATTGATCCACTGTCATTCTTCCATATAAATTTCCAGGGCTGTGAATTTCCAAACGATCTGAGAAAAAATCGATCTGTATTGGAGTCCCTTCGGTATGCACGCTGTAATCTCTATGGATCACTGCATTTAAAATTGCTTCCCTGACTGCATTCATTGGATATTCTGTACGGTCCTTTCTGAGTCCAGTTGCGGGATCAATGATTGTTTTAACTTTCATATTTCGTTTGCAAAATAATAATGCGCTTTCTACCATTTCTGAAATCGTTCCTTCGATCCGCTTATTATCAATAAAACGTTCCCCTGCTGATCCAAGATCTCCTATTTCAGTCCCTGATACGGTAATGGCTGTGATTGCTAACTGTGGATAAATTCCTTGTGGATAAATTCCAAAATTCATAATTGCTGCAAGTGTCGGTATTCCACCCTTAGTAATTCCAAGCAATTCGTATATTTGATTTTCATCTAATTTAGAAAATTGTGGGCGTTCTAATTTCTTATCTAACACATACATATCTAGTTTGTCTTTATCTAAAAAAGAGATATCTCCTTTGTCAGCCACTCTTTCATCATCGTGAACATGCTTTCTCCACGCATCATAACTATAGATTTCATAATCAGTCATTCCAATATCCGCATCTCCAACACGAATATACGATCCTCGAACTTTTCCTGCTCCTTTATAATAGCAAGGACGTTCTGTCAGATCAATGGATGGTATTTCTGCAGAAACGATCCAGACACCTTCATATTCTGCAAATGTAAAAACTGCACGAACTGGAGGTTCCATCTGGTTGCATTGCTCTGTTACCTTCTTCTGCAAGTCCTGAAGATCATAAACTCCCACTGCTTTAAAATCTTGTTTTTCATCCAAACCAAAGATCAAAATTCCACCTGTATCTTGATTTGAAAAACTTGATAGTGTATCATACAGTCTCTTCGGGCAATCTATATGTGCAGCTTTTACTTCTATTTTTTGTTCTTCTGCTCGCTGTTCTTGAATTGATCGTGCTAATTCTTTCAATTCTTCTACTAACATAACATTTTCTCCTTTCTTTTTTTAGTTTAACGTTCTTATCATTTGTTATGTTAATATTAACATATTTATGTTATTTATTCAATATTTTCGTTATTTGCACAATTCCTTCTGTTATTTTTAATATTTAATACACAAAAACCGAACAATTTACGTAAATCAAAATCATATTTACGTAAATTGTTCGGTTTTATTTCACACATTTACTTCCTATTCATCTTCCTGCAATGCATATGCTCTTTCTTCGATCGATTTCTTCTTTGTTTCTTCATAGTTCTTTAACTCTTTGATTGCTTGCCCTGACATTGCATACAGGATAAAGATATTAAAGATCGTCATTAACCCAATTCCGACATCTCCTAAATCCCATACGAATGTATAAGTCTGGATTCCTCCGATAAATAACATCACAAGTGCTAATACTTTATAGGCTGTCTGCCATCCCCATTTGTCACCGAACAGGTAAGCGACGTTGGATCTTGCATAGAATAAGATTCCAAGGAATGTCGAGAAACTGAACATCCAGAGGATCACTGCAATAAATACAACTCCGAATCCTCCTAAATGGTAGTTCATTGCTGTCTGTAACAAGTTCATACCGGTTAATCCATTGGTCAGATTCTGTGGTGCTAATAACATTAACATTGCCGTACAGCTGCAGATCACGATCGTGTCGATGAAGACTCCTAATGCCTGTACCAGTCCCATCTGTGCTGGGCGTTCACAGTCTGCTGCTGCGGCTGCACATGGTGCGGATCCTGATCCTGCTTCGTTGGAGAATAGTCCTCGTTTCACTCCGTTCATAAGAACTGCTCCAAACCCTCCGGCTGCGACCTGACGGATTCCAAAGGCTTCTTTGAAGATTCTTGCAAAAACCCCTGGAATGCTTGGCAGATTCGTGAGGATCACAAAAATCGTAATCCCGAAGTAAATGACTGCCATGATCGGTACCACGATATCTAATACTTTGACAGTTGCATTCTTCCTTAGTACGATCACTGCTGCCACAATAACAAGCACGATCGTTGTATAAAGTGTTGGAATATGGAAGGCATTGTGGAATGATTCTGCCACGGAATTACTTACCACCTGACTGATCCCACACCAGCAGATCAATCCTGAAATTGCAAATAAGACAGCGATCAGCGTGTGTTTTTTCTTCTTTCCTTGTTTTTCTTCCATAAAGTGGTGAATATAATAGGCTGGTCCTCCTCGATATCCACCATACAGGGGGTCTTTTTCTTTATGTAACTGTGCAAGAGTTGCTTCGATAAAGGCTGTCGATGATCCAAGCAATGCTGTGATCCACATCCAGAATACGGCCCCTGCTCCACCTGCGGATATTGCTGCGACAACTCCTGTCAGATTCCCCATTCCGACACGTGTTGCTGTTGATACGATCAAAGTCTGTAAAGAAGAAAGACTGCTTTTTTCATCTTTTCCATTCTTATTGTTTGATGTTAATGCTTTGACCATATCCGGGAACAGACGGATTGGTAAAAATTTTGTTTTGATCGTAAAAACGATACCTGCTGGAAGCAGCAATATAATGAGCAGCGAAAGTCCCAGGCTTCCACCTCCTGGTAACGGAACATGAATCCATTCTCCCCATAAAAACTGATATATATTTTCTATTAGCTGAACAATCATTGACTTGCCTTTCCTTTCATTGTTTTTTCCAAAAAAGAAGGCATGCAGTTTTATTCTGTTATGCATGCCTTCTTTTTATTATATAAAATTTTCTGATAAATGTCAAAAAATTTACTTCGTATACCTGCTTATCAGTGCAAGGATCAGGAAACATACCACCTCGAGCAGTACGATCGTTCCTCCTGGCTTAAGACCTACATAATAAGACAATGTTAATCCGATCACTGTTGTGACCAATGCTGTGATCACACCGATAATCATGACTGCTTTGTAGCTTCGTCCTACCTGCATTCCGCATGCGATCGGGATCACAAGCATGGATGAGACGATCAGTGTTCCAACCGTTCTTGATGCGATCGATACCGTCAATGCGGTCAATAAAGTAAAGATAAAATTGATCGTCTTGACAGGTACACCGCTGATCCTTGCTGCATTTTCATCAAATCCGATATAGAATAGTTCTTTATATAGAAGCAATACACAGAGCAATACTAACACACTGATCACACATACGATCTTCAGTTCACCTTTGCTGATGGATATGATACTTCCAAATAAGAAACTGTTAAAGTTCGTTCCGTTTTTTACGAATCCGGATAGAATACCGGCAAGTCCGATCCCTGTTGACATAATGATCGATATCGCCATCTCAGAATATCTTGGGATCTTTCTTCGGATTGCTTCAACTCCCAGGGCTGCAAACAGACAGATCCCCATTGCTCCTAAGATTGGATTGATTCCTAATAACAAGCCCAGAGCAACACCTGCCAGGGATGCATGAGAGAGTGCATCTCCGATCATGGACATTCTTTTTAAGACGATCGTGATTCCGATCAATGGTGCGATCACGGCCAGTAAGATTCCTGTGATAAATGCGCGCTGCATAAATCCGTATTGTAACATCTCGATCATTCTTCCACGATCCTCCCTTCATCCATTCTTAAAATACGATCACATCCTTTACATTCCTGCAGTCTTCCGTGTGTGATCATAAAAATGGTCGTATTGTATTTTGTATTAATCTCATAGAGCATATCGTACAAAATCTTTGTTGATCTTGCATCTACTCCCGTTGTTGGTTCATCTAAGATCAGAAGTTTCGGATCTCCGATCATTGCTCTTGCGATCATCACTCGCTGCTGCTGTCCACCAGATAATTCACCGATCCGTCTCTTAAGGAATTCTTCCATTCCAAAATCCCTTAGTGTCTCTTTGATCTTATTCTTATGTTTTTTATGTGGCAGATGAAACAAGCCAAGTTCCTGATAAAGTCCTGTGATCATGATCTCTTCTACCGTTGCTGGGAAGCTCTGGTTCTTACTGATCCCATTCTGTGACACGTAACCGATCCGTTTCTTTAATCTTGGATCATTGTTCATCAGGATGATCTCTCCTTCATCTGGTTTCATTTCACCTAAGATCAGACGCATAAGTGTACTTTTTCCGCTTCCATTTTCACCAGTCAGAACGACATATTCGCCTTCATGGATCGTCAGATTGATCTCTTCTAAGACTTCCGTATCACTGTATCCGAATTTTACATGATTTAATTGTATCATCTGTTTTGTGTTTGATTCACTCATTCGCTTAATGCCTCTTTGATCGCAGCGAGATTTTGTTTCATTACGGAAAAATAATCTTCTCCTGCTTTGATTTTTTTGTTACTTAGTCCTTCCAGGGGGTTTAACATCTTTGCATTGGCTCCGGTCTCTTTTGCAATGGTTTTCGCTACTTTCGGACTCACCAGTTCTTCAAAAAAGATTGTTTTTACCTGATGTTCTTTTGCAAAGCGGATCACTTCGCTCATCTGTTTGGGATCTGGTTCATCATCTGCGGATAATCCCTCAATTCCCATCTGTTCTAACCCATATGCGTGACATAGATAGCCAAATGCTTCATGTGCCACAACAAGTTCTTTCTTTGTAAGTTTGGATGTTTCTTCCTTATATAATGTATCTAATTTGTCACATTCTTTTGCGTATCTCTTATAATTCGCTTCGTAATAATCTTTATTCTCTGCATCCACTTTGATCAATGCTTTCTTGATCTTGTTCATCTCATACTTTGCATTCTGTGGATCTAACCAGACATGGGGATCATTCTCACTGTTGTGTTCGTGATCGTGTTCATGTGCATCCTGATCTTTTAGTAACTTGATCCCTTTGGATGCTTCAACGCTTGTAAGTTCTTCCGTATCAAGACTTTCCAAAACGTCATCTACCCATTGTTCCATGCCGGCTCCATTGTAAATGAAGATGTCTGATTTCTCCATCTCGATCAGATCCTTCGTTGATGGTTCCCAGTCATGAGGTTCTGTTCCTGCTGGTACTAAATTGATCACTTCTACTTTGTCTCCACCGATCTTCTTTGCAAAATCATACATGGTATAAAAACTTGTTGTAATTCTTATCTTGCCATTTGATTTCTTCTTGCTTGTATTGCCAGTACATCCTGCCATACAAAAACTCATGGATATGATGCATACCAGGATCATCCAAATCTTTTTTCTCATTCTTCTCTACTCCAATTTCTGCGGTTTCTCTCTGGTATTTATAGCAAATCTTTCTTGGTCGTGTCAAGCGTGATTCACGAATGATCGCTGAAAATAAACGTGCGAAATGCATTCTGTGACCATAATTCATTCCCATAGATGATCCTGTAACATCCAGTATACATCAGGGCTGCGAGCACTACGTCCACCACACTGTGTTGTTTTAAGAACATCGTCGACATGATAATTAATATCGTTAAGACAACACATGCTGTATCGGTGCTTTTCTTATATTTTCTCTGATTCTTCAAAATCGCAACGCAGCATGCCAGAGAGTTAAATACATGGATACTTGGAAGTACATTCGTCGGAGTATCCGTGTGATAGATCATCTGTACTGCTTTGATAAAAATGCCGTCTCCAGTAAGAACTGGTCTTAGATCCTGTCCATTCGGAAATACTAATGAGATGATCAAAAACAGTGTCATGCCTATTCCAAGTGTTATGATCAGCTGATAATATTCTTTCCATTGATTCTTATTAAAAAACATAAAATAAAAAACTGTAACTGCTACAAATAAGAACCATAATAGATATGGTACGATGAAATATTCACAGAATGGTATCTGATCATCTATCGTTGTATGTATGATGTAATGATGCACATCTCGATCTTCAATGTAGGAAAATGTGATCATATAAACTATAAAAAATACTGCGATCATACCAATATGTCCATTCTTTATGATCTCATTTAATTTTGTTCTCAATTGTGACTCCTTTCTTCAAAATCATTGCCTGTTAGAAAGTGTATACATATAGTAGTACCACGATTTTGTAGAAATTTCAAATCTTTTATCGAAATAGTTGTGGCGGGATCTTCTAAACTAGCACTCCAC
>OLFB01000628.1_pt1 | contig 9168 bp, 9 predicted proteins | sample 1603111 | NCBI WGS metagenome assembly OLFB01 (sample SAMN02674964, study PRJEB24791) | human gut metagenome, SKBSTL008 | isolation source: stool | host: Homo sapiens | place: USA | reverse complement strand
ATGGTGATATATGTTCCTATGGCAAAGAGAGAGCAAAAGCCGATTTATATTAATAATGATATTTTTAACGGAACGTTCCGTAGAAACTATGAAGGAGATTACCATTGTACCAGATTGCAAGTAAAAGCAATGCTTCGCGATCAGACAGAGAGAACGATGGACATGGAGATTTTGGACAAGGTTCCTATGGAAGATTTGAATTATGATACAATTCATGGGTATCGCAACAGCCATAGAACTTTGAAGGAAGGGCATCCATTTGAACGGCTGAGCGATCATGAGTATTTAAGAAGTATTGGAGCAGCAGCTGTTTCCGAAGAAGATGGGAAATTGCATCCAACAGCAGCGGGTATGCTTATGTTTGGAAATGAATATGATATTGTGCGGCATTTTCCGGAGTACTTCTTGGATTATAGAGAAGAAATGGATTCTGCAATTCGTTGGACTGACAGATTACAATCCAGTTCAGGCGAGTGGTCAGGTAATGTTTGTGACTTTTATTTCAGAGTCTATAATAAGATAATCAAGGATATCAAAGTGCCATTTAAAATGGTTGGAGGAGAACGTGTGGACGATACACCGGTTCATAAAGCATTGCGCGAGGCTTTGGCAAATTGTTTGATTAATGCGGACTATCATGGTGTTCGTGGTGTGGTAATCAGGAAAGAGACGGATAAAATTACTTTTGCAAATCCAGGCTATGTCCGAACCGGTAAAAAACAGATGCGTTTGGGTGGAGAATCTGATCCGCGGAATAAATCTCTCATGAAAATGTTTAACTTGATTAATATAGGTGAACGTGCCGGAAGCGGAGTCCCGAATATTTTCAATGTATGGAATGACGAGGGATTTGTAGAGCCAGAGATTGAAGAAAGATTTGATCCGGACAGAACAATTTTGACGCTTTCTTTTGCGAAAAAAGCGACGAAAAAAAGCGACGAAAAAAAAGCGACGAAAAAAAGCGACGGAAAAAGAGTGACGAAAAAGAGACAAGAGCAGTATGAAAAAATCCTTACTTTTATGCAGCCTGATGTATGGTATAAAGCAAGTGATGTAATGAATGTGTTGGGAGTGAAAGAAACAAGAACAAAAGAATTGCTACGAGCGTTAATTACTGATGAAAAGCTTGTAGATGATGGGGCAACAAAAGGGAAACGATATAAGAAAGCCGATGAACTATAATCGGAAAGATACAAGGCAAATGAAAGTTTTGGGTATCAAAATAAAATATTAAAAGAGAAATTGGGAAAGGAAATTATCCTATATGATGAGTTTAAATTTTATATAGAGATGTTAAATCATGCCGGGGTATGCCTCGACTAAGGAGAGCGTATTGTCAATGCTATGTTTATTACAAAGTATTGGTAATACGCTTCTTTTTGATGTTTGAGGAAAGAGAATATTTAGTTCAAGTATGGAAGTATGGTAAATATTTTGTAGTATGAAAATAGATGAAACGCTAATAAACAATCTTAAACAAGACATTATTGACGTTCATTTTTCGTTTTTCATAATGTATAATTCGTTATATAAAAAGTGCTGGAGGTATGAAAATGATTACAGGTGAGGAAATAAAAAATGCACGACATAAGATAGGAAAAACGCAAGAACAGTTAGCAGATGAAACAGATTATTCATCAAGACAAATAAGTCGCTTTGAAAATGATAAATATCTTAAACGGTATGATAAATTTCTTCAACTTATTGTGGCATTAGAATTATATGAACCAGTAAAAGAAGAAAAGGTGGATATGTAAAAATGGTATCAAAATTATCACGGGTAAAAAATATTGTTTTAGAAGTATTATCTGATGGAATGGAACATACTTCAGATGAAATGAGAAGTCGCATAAGTGAAGAAGGGATAGAGTTGGATAAAAAATGTAGTACATTAAGAGCGGCTATTTATCAATTACGTAATAATGGAACAGAAATTTATTCGAGAGATAGAGGGATTTATCAGATAAAAGAAAAGAATACGGAAGAGTGTTATCCTATTTTAAAAGGATTTACAACATTAATGCCAGAAAAAAAGATTTCTCCCAAGTATGTTTATGTTCATGCGGATGGTAGTATTATTTTGAATGGAAAATTGAATAAAGAAATAAATAGTAGACAGATTGAAATTAGAATAAATAATAACGGTAAAAAGTTGGCCCTTATTCCAGATGGAAAAAATAATCATAAATTTACGAAAAATGGTAGTACTAAAAATATAGGGTTGCTGAAAGAGTTTAGAAGTAAGCATATAGGAGTGCCGGCTACATATGCGATGGAACTGGATAAAAATTCTGGAATATGGATTGGAGAGATGTGTAAAAATATGAATACAAAAAAAACGAAATAGAAATTATAAAGATTAGACCTAGGTGAAAATAGTGGGTTTTAATGAATGAAATATATAATAAAAATTGAGACAAGTAAAAAATACAGGAAATTCTAGGTAAATATTTCGTAATCTTCTGCATTTTTAATGTTTACAATTTTGAATTGTAAGCTATAATTAAAAGGTAGTAATAGAATGATATGAATATGACAGAAAGGATAATCCTATGAAGATAGCAGCCTATTGTCGTGTTTCCACAGATAAAGCCGACCAGCTCAACAGCTTAGAAGCGCAAAAGGAATTTTTCTCCGAATATACTCAACGTACCGGAGATGTCTTAGTAAAATTATATGCAGACGAAGGTATTTCCGGAACCAAAATCAAAAATCGTAAAGAATTTCTTCGCATGATGGCAGATGCAGAAAAGGGAATGTTTGATATGGTTGTTGTAAAGGATATTTCTCGTTTTGCAAGGAATACAGTGGATCTTTTACAGAACGTTCGAAAATTGAAATCGCTAGGTATCGAAACGCAATTCCTTACAGCAAATATGACGAGCATGGGAAACAGCGAGTTTGTTCTTACGATATTTGGTGCGTTGGCTCAGGAAGAAAGCGCCAATACATCTAAGAGAGTGAAATTTGGAAAGAAACTAAATGCAGAAAAAGGACGAGTTCCGAATATTGTGTACGGTTATGATAAAACGATTGGAGATTATTTTCACCTTGAGATTAATAAAGAAGAATCAAAGGTTGTAAAACAAATTTACAAATGGTACACAGAAGAGGATTACGGTGCTGCCAAGATTTCTAATATGCTGAATGAAAAGGGCTATCGGACAAAGCGAAATTGCAAATGGAGTCAGAATGCAATTTGCCGGATTCTGACGAATGAGATTTATACCGGGAAGATTATCAATGGAAAGCAGGAGATCAGCGATTTTCTGACTGGGCAGAGAAGAGAGAAAGATGAAACGGAATGGCTTGTTGTGGAACGTCCGGAACTTCGTATCATTGAAGATGAAGTATTTGAAAATGCACAGGAAATTCTTCGTGGAAGAAACGATGCTTTTAACCTGAATCATGAACGGCAAAGCAACAAATATTTGTTTTCTACATTGATTAAATGTAAAGAATGTGGTTGGTCGTTTAGAAGAACGGTCCGCATTTACAAAAATACTTATGTGCGTTGGGTTTGCTCTGGAAGAAACGGGAAGGGAGCAGATAGCTGTCCAAATAAAACTGCCGTGGATGAAGAAGAGTTAATCCAGGTTTTACAGGGATATTTCAATCGGATTCTACAGCAAAAAAATAAAGTGATTGATTATGTAGTGAAAGAATTTCAAAGAGTGTACAAAGCAAAAGATGAAAATGCAGAGTACGAAAAGGAATTAAACTTACAAGTTGCCAGATTACAGAGAATGAGACAGAAATACATGGATATGTACACCGATGATTTGATTTCCAGAGAAGAATTGAATGATAAATTAGGTGGCACACGGCAAGAATTGGAGCGTCTGGAAAATGAGTTGAAAATGGTATCCAGCAATTTGACAAAGGGGGATCAGATGGAAAAAATTCTAAACGATACCTTTAAGCAGATTGAGGATATTACCGATGTTCATGAAATGACTAATGTGCAGCTAAAGCGACTGATTAAGAAAATCGAAGTAGACAAAGATGGAAATGTGGATATTTACCTTCGTTTGTTAGGTGATTTGGGATTAAATGAAAGTATTTTAGTTGCAGACGAATGTGAGAATCAAAAAGCTCTAAATGGTAACGACCAAACATAAAGATGTTACAGAACGTTTGCAACAGATCAATCCACCACTTGCAGGTCAGGCAAGAAAAGTACTTGATATGAATAAAGCAGAGCGCCATATAAGAGGTGGAATGGCAACGCGAGAAAAATATTTACATCAACATGAATGTTAAGGAGAAAGAATCTGTCCAGGAGGGCAGATTCTTTTTGCGTGAGAAAAATAAAACAATGTTTTCTATTCCAAGTACTTTTGTTTTAATTCAGCACGATATTTTGCAGGAGACTTTTGATAAAAAGATTTAAATTGTTTAATGAAATAGGAGCAAGAAGTAAATCCTGTCATTTCACTAATTTCTTGAATACTGGCTGTAGAAGTTGTAAGCAATTCTTTGGCTTTTTCCATTCGAATAGTAGTCAGAGCCTGAATTGGTGTTACATGATAGGAGTTTTTCATACAGCGAATAATATGGACTGGATGAAAATTATAAAGTTTGGCCAGATCTTGAATTGTAAAGTTTTTGTCATAGTTATTTTGCAGGTATTGCATAATTTCTGATGCAAGAGTATCTGGTGCATTACTGAATTTGGAATCCAGATTCAATATATTAAGTATATTCAAAAAGCGTTGTTGCAGCATAAGAGGGTTGAGAGTTGTGTGAAGTTTTTTTGTCTGATTTTCGTATTTGTTAATATAAAACATCAATAAAGGTTCTATATAGTTACGCAGCTTTATTCCCTCCTCTTCCGAAAGTTGCGTATATTTAGGGATAGAGATATAAAATGGGGCATCGCGAAAAAGAGATTTATTAAAAACGCGATTTACAGGATGAATATGTTCTGATTCGTGATATGCACCGGTGAATCCCATATGTATCCAATAAAAACTAGTTTCTCGATCACAAACGCGGTAACTGCTATGCGTTTTGTCAGGAGACAGAATAAGTAGTTGATTTTCACTTATAGTATAATGTTCATTTTCTTCTACTATATATAAGCTTCCGGAAAGGACATACAGTATGTCAAATACACCAATATTCGATCTTTTAGTATGTCTATCTCCCTTTCTATATAGCGCTTTACCGGCTGCTATGAAATGTGGTGTCGGTGGACTTTCAAAATGCAAATAAATCATGGTGTTCATCCTTTCTTATAAATAATGTTAAAAATATACAATTTTTAAAGAGAAAAAATGATAAATTTATTATATTTTCCTGTTAATAGTGTATCTTGAAGTGAAGAAATATGCAAGATATAATTTGACTATAAAGTAACCGAACAAGAAATTTTATGAAAATTTCGACAATCACAATGAGAAGGAGGAAAAGTATGAGAAAGAGAAGGACAAGGTTGATAGCAGCAGGGCTTAGTCTGGTGATGTTAGGTTCTTGCGTAGGCTGTGGAGAGAGAAAAAGTGACAAGAAATCTGGTGAAGATGGTAAAACAGAACTTACCATTTGGGTGCGTGAACAGATGGAAGATCCGATTATGGCGGCGGTAAAACAGTATAATGAAAAACAAGATAAAGTAAAAGTGAATGCAGTTGTATATCCCGATAATGAGTTGACAGATCAACTTACACTTGCATTGTCCTCTGGAGATGTGCCTGATATGGTTTCATTAGATGATATTTTAGCCCCATATTACAATTCGCAAAAAGCATTGGCTGATGTTACGGAGAAATTTAATGATTTGGAATTTAAGGATGCTTTTAGCAAGGGAATGGTTGAACTGGGAACGTATGAGGGAAAACAATATGCCATTCCATTCGCTCCGGATGTATCTGTACTTTTTTATAACAAGGAGCATTTTAGACAAGCAGGATTGGATCCTGAAAAAGGACCAGAAACATGGACGGATCTGATAGAGTATTCCAAAAAGTTGACAACAGATGAGCACTACGGATACACATATAACGGTGGCGGTGGACAGATGTTTACATTTGTTCCGTTTATTTGGAGTAATGGTGGGGATCTTCTTTCAGAAGATGGAAAGAAATGTCTTCTTGATCAGCCAGAGGCAGTAGAGGCATTGCAACTTTATGATGATTTGACAAATAAATATAAAGTAACTCCGGAAGGTGTTACGACATATTCGTGGTCAGAATCGCAGGATGCATTCCTTTCCGGAAAGGCAAGTATGACAATACTTGGAAACTCGCAACTGTATACATTTAAAACAGAATATCCGGATTTTGATTTTGGTGTAAGTCTGATTCCGAAAAAGGATGGAAAGGAACATTCCTCATTCGGTGGGGGAGATTTGATTGCAATTATGGAACAGTCTAAAAATAAAGAAGCAGCATGGGACTTTGTCGAGTATGTTTTGAGTGAAGAGGTTCAAGTGGAATTATTTGCTAAAAATGGTTTATTACCGGCCAGAACAGATTTGTTCGATAACGAATATTTTAATGAAGATAATAAATATCAGGTAATGCAACAGGCATTAGAAGTTTCCCGGGCATCTTGGTCAGAAAAATATAATGAAATGAATCAACCGCTCGTAAATGCTACACAGAGTTGTTTAATGCAGAAACAGACAGCTGAGGAAGCATTTAAGACAGCAACAGAAGAGATTAATCGGATTATGAACTGATAAACAAAAGAAGATTGCCCGCAGAGTTTCAGAAATGATACGTTTGCGGGCATGCTAAATAATAGAAAAGGACATAGTTATATGAAAAATAACACAATAAGAAAAATAAAAAAATTAGTGGTACCGTTTATGTTTATTGCACCGGTTTTGATCATTAATATCTTGTTCTTTTGTCTTCCGTTTTTGCAGTCGCTTTTAATGTCCTTTTTTGAGTGGCCGCTTCTTGGAGAAAAGACATTTATAGGTTTTGAAAACTATAAACAACTATTTTTAGATGAACAATTTCGTGTATCACTTATATTTACATTAAAATATACACTTCTTGTCACACCGGCACTTTTTCTTGTAGCGTTCGTTTTAGCGCTCTTGATTGATGGAAGATTTAAAGGAGCTACATTATTTCGGAGTATTTATTTTTCGCCGGTTGTAATTTCAATGACTTCTTGTAGTTTGATATGGCTTTGGATCTATAATGATTTATATGGTATTTTAAATTATATTTTGCAGAAGTTTCATATCATTGACGAATCTATTTTGTGGATGGGAGAAGAAAAAACATCCTTGCCGGCAATTGTTTTTATGATAACTTGGAAGATGGCAGGATTTTCGATGCTGATTATTTTGGCGGCATTTCAATCTGTGGATACGCAGGTATATGAATCAGCCAGCATAGATGGGGCATCAAAGTTGAAACAGTTTTTTCACATAACGCTTCCAATCATACGCCCTCAAGTCGGGCTTGCGCTGATCATGTCGGTCATAGGTTCGGTTCTCGCTTTTGAACAATTCTTGATCATGACAAAGGGGGGACCTACGGAAACAACGACAACGCTTGTACATTATATTTATAACACATCGTTTAAATATTATAACTTTGGATATGGTTCTGCTATGACAATGATTCTCTTAATCATTATGCTGGTTTTGAGCGTGGCGCAAATGCGGTTGCTAAAAGATCCGACAGAGTAGGAGGGAACATATGAGAAAAGAAAAAACACATATTGGAAGAATTGTGACAAATAGTATATTGGCTATTATTATGTTGCTTCCGATTTATTGGACATTGATTACATCCTTAAAAGGGAAACAGGAAATATATGAACAACCTCCTTCTTTTTTCCCGAAGGCGGTAAGTTTAGACAATTTTAAAGAAATATTATTGCGTAATGATGGAGTGTTTCTTACCTATTTAAAAAACTCTATTTTAACTACGATTATTACAATGATATTTGTTGCGGCTATTAGTTTGATGGCAGGGTATGCATTTTCAAAGATGAAAATAAAAGGGAAAAAATTTTTAATGATGCTGATTATTGCAGCCTTGATGATACCGCTCTATTCAATTATGTCAGGATTGCATCTAACAAACACAAGGCTAGCAATGATTTTAATATATGCAACATTTCAAACTCCGTTTGCTGTTTATATGATGAAAAATGCGTTTGATATGATACCAAATGAACTCCGTGAGGCAGCTAAGATTGATGGGGCAGGAGAAGGGAAAATCTTTTGGCGAGTGATGCTTCCAATTACGTGGTCCTCTATTGCAACAATTTTTATCTATTCTGCTTATACGACATGGAATGACTATTTGATTGCGGTAGTATTTGCAAATAACGATGCGATAAAAACATTTAATGTTGGGTTAACGAATATGGCTATCGGACAGTATGGAACAGAATGGGGATTATTGACGGCGGGATCGCTCATAGGCTTGTTGCCAATTATGATCCTATTTGTTTTTATGCAGAAATATTTTATAAAAGGAATGCTTGGCGGAGCAGTGAAGTAAAGGGGGAATTTTAAATGAGTAAAAAGAAATTTCAAATGCTTGAATTGACAGAAGTAACCCCATCCGGCTGGTTGAAAGAACAACTCAAGATACAGGCATCTGGTCTTTCCGGTATTCTTTATGATGTATGGGATAGTGTGGGAAGTTATAATGGATGGCTTGGAGGAACGGGAGATAATTGGGAAAGAGCACCATATTTTCTTGATGGAATTTTACCGTTGGCATATTATTTAAAAGATAAAAAGTTATGGGAAATAGCCCAAAAATACATAGACTGTATACTGGATAGCCAGGATGAAGAAGGTAATTTTGGACCACAAGATACAAAAGATGATTGGTGGTCGCGTATGGTTGCATTAAAAGTATTGGTTCAATATTATGAAATTACAAAAGAAGAAAGAGTACTTGATTTTATGCATCGTTATTATCATTTTCAGCAAAAGAAGTTACCGGAAAACCCATTGACGGAGTGGGGAAAAGCGAGATGTGCAGATCTTCTTTATTGTATAAAATGGCTATATGAGCGACAACCGCAAGTCTATTTGCTGGAGTTAGCGAATGTGATTGTAAAGCAAGGAGATAAATGGAATGAGTTATTTGAACGATTTCCTTTTGTATATCCAACAGAGTACTATTATGATTGGGGAATAATGGAAAATTATACAAGAAATGAGTTGAGATCGGAAGAGCGTCG
>OLFB01000607.1_pt1 | contig 9408 bp, 9 predicted proteins | sample 1603111 | NCBI WGS metagenome assembly OLFB01 (sample SAMN02674964, study PRJEB24791) | human gut metagenome, SKBSTL008 | isolation source: stool | host: Homo sapiens | place: USA | reverse complement strand
CCGAGATCTACACTCTTTCCCTACACGACGCTCTTCCGATCTGCATGCCCGTCGGTCTGCGTACCACGCATGGCCATGAACAGATGTCCGGTTTCTATCAGGCGGGAGTCTATATTCACTCCCGTTATCTCCATGTTTGTACTTCCGGCAATCCGGACCGGCTGTATTGTTGCCAACAAATCACTTAATTTCATACCTTATTATATAATGTATATCCAAATCTTGTTTATTCTCATGTTAACGTAGTGTCAGGGCTATGGTTTGTCCTTTCACTATCCGACTGCCGCTTGCTATGGACTGGTTCCTCACCCGTCCTACGCCGTTTAGCCTTACTTTCAGTCCTTTGCTCTCTAAAAGGTAGACTGCATCTTTCGCTCCCATACCGACCACGCTGGGCACGGTGCCCGAGGCCAGTTCCTGGTCTTGCAGGATGACTGCCGACGGGGCAGCTTGTGTATGTCCCCACTGCTCCTTTTTCTTTTGTTCGGAGAACTGTTTCTGGACGGGAACTTTCAGATCGTTCAATACAAGGAGCGCCTCGTTCATCTCTCCGGCTTTCACGGGAGGAATCACATTGGTGGTACTGTCTATGGCACTGCGTATGTCAAAACGCAGGTCTTTGGCATAAACTCTTTCCGCTATTTTCCCAAAGACACTACCTGCCATCAGACCGCCTGAAGCTGGTAACCCAGGCTTCTGAATGGAAACGATGCAACTGTATTTAGGTGCTTCCGAGGGGAAATATCCGCAGAAACTTACAAGGTAGTTCACCCGTCCCGACTTATATCCGGCGGCTCCTTGAGAAATCTGTGCCGTACCCGTCTTGCCCGATACGGAGAACTGCTTGCTGCCGGCGGGTTTTGCCAGACCTTGCGATACCACTTTCCGAAGGATTTCGCGGATCTGTGTCAGGGTATGGTCGGAACATATCTTGGGATTGATTACTTCCGTAGGATATTCTTTCACTACCTCACCATCCTTTACCGCTGCTTTCACAAACTTGGGGCGTACCATGACCCCATTGTTGGCTATGGCATTGTAGAAGGTCAGTATGTTCATAGGAGGTACCTGGGTCTCGTAGCCGATACTCATCCACGGCAAAGTCGTTTTGGCAAAATAACGCTCTTTAGGCCCTTTGATGTTGGGTTTCCCTTCACCAGGAATTTGCAGATGAAGCGGCTGGTCGATGCTCATGCGCTTCAAACCGTCCACGAACTTCTGCGGATTATCCTTGTAGTGCTTGTCGATGAGGTAGGAGACGCCCACATTGGAAGAAACTTCCAGAATACGTGTCACATCTATCTTTCCATAGCCTCCCCGGTGCCAGTTGTGGTCTCTCATCTTGCTGCCGTACATATTCATAATACCGTTGCCCGTGTCTACCTCGGTATCCGGGGTTATCTTGCCGTCTTCCAGTGCCACCATAATGGAGGCTGTCTTGAAGGTGGAGCCCGGTTCCAACATATCGCTGATGGCATTACTGTTCATTTCGTAGTAATTGCCGTCTCCAGCTTTCATCATGTTGACAATGGCCTTCACTTCTCCGGTAGCCACTTCCATCAGTACGGCTACCCCGACATTGGCATTGATTTCCTTCAACTTGTCCACCAGGGCTTTTTCGCAGATGTCCTGCATGCCTACGTCGAGGGTGGATATGATGTCACAACCGTCTACCGGGGGAAGGTCTACGATATTCAGGTATTTGTTCATCACCTTCTGACGGTGGGTAATACCGTTCCGTCCTTTCAGCAGGGTGTCGAAGGCCAACTCAATGCCGTTGCGGGCTCCCATGGCTGTATCGGCATAAAGACGGCCCAGGGTTTGGGCTGCCAAAGAACCGAACGGCTTTTTACGCTGGTTGTATATCTGTTCGTGGAAACCGCCTCGGTATTTGTTCATCTTGAATACGGGTAACCGCTTGGCTTCCTTATACTGAATGTAAGAGATGCGCCGGTTGCGGTTGGGAAGAATGTTGTAGTTCCGGCTCTTCATCTCCCGCCCCTTGCGCAGATGGCTTTTGAAGGTGGCGGCACTGATGTCCGGAAAAATCTGATGAAGCCCGATACAGATGGAATCGAAATTGGCTTTCCAGATAGAATCCTTGCGCTGCTGGTCCTTTTTGCGGCGCTTCTCGTCCCTTTCGCCGGACATGAAGTCCATATATATTTTATATTCCGGCAGCGAACTTGCCATCAGTTTACCATCCGAGGACAGGATATTTCCCCGGTTGGGCTTCACCGTTACATTCTCTTTTACGAAGCGGTCGGCTACATCGTGCCAGTACTGTCGCTCGGCAAACATAATCATGGCGCCTTTCACAACAATAGCTATCCCCACCAGCCCCATGAGTAGGACGACGAAGAAGTAACGGGTCATTATGTTTTTTTTATTTACAGCCAATGTTATTTACGATTTAACGATTTACGATGTGCTATTGAAATTACTTTAATCCTCAATTCTCCATTATTTTAGTAAGTACGGTGGATTAGTGGAAGTCTGCAAATCACTTTCTTTGGTGGCGATGTATTCTTCGATGCGCGATTGGCGGCTCCGTTCCATTAATTCCGAACTGCGTGTCAAGGCATCGTACTTGATGTCTATCAACTCTTTTTTAAGGTTGTCTATCTCTATCAGTTGCAGTTGGCATTCGTAACGGTTGTTGATGTAAATAATGATAAGCACCATGATAAGGAACAACAATCCGGCTTGACGGCGGAAGAAGTCTGTGGCCAGAATGTCGCCTCCTATGATGTTTTTCAGTGAGGTGCGTTTTTTCACCTTCTCCGTATTCTTTTCTTCTTGTTTCTTTTCCATTGCTAGTCACTAATCATTCGTTACTCTTTCTGCAATTCTCAGCTTGGCGCTGCGCGAACGCGGATTGCGCTCTATCTCTTCCTCGTCCGGTACAATTACTTTGTTGTTGACCAGCCGGAACGGGGTCAATACGTTCCCGAAGAAATCTTTTTCGGCCTTGCCTTCCACGTTGCCGGTTTTCATGATATTCTTCACCATACGGTCTTCCAGGGAGTGATAGGTTATCACCACCAGACGGCCTCCCGGCTTTAGCGCTTCTGTTGCTGCATACAGCATTTCTTTCAGTGCCTCCATTTCCTGGTTTACCTCAATGCGCAATGCCTGGAATACCTTTGCTAGTTCTTTCTTCTCACGTTCGCGGCCGAAGAGTGGCTTGACGATTTCCAAAAATTCGCCGATGGTGGCAATTCTCTGCGTAGCCCGTGCTTTAACAATGACAGATGCCAGTTTCCGGCTGTTCTTCAGCTCGCCGTACAGATAAAAAATATCGGCCAGCTTTTCTTCTTCGTAGGTATTCACGATGTCGGCAGCTGTCAGGCCGGCACGTTTGTTCATACGCATATCCAGTGCTCCGTCGAAGCGGAAGGAAAATCCCCGTTCGCTGTCATCAAAGTGATGGGAAGATACGCCGAGGTCGGCAAGTATGGCATCCACTTTTTCGATGCCGTGATAGCGTAGGAAGTTGTGCAGGTAGCGGAAGTTGCTGCGTACGAATGTAAAATGCGGGTTGTTCACAATGTTGCGTTCCGCATCCTCGTCCTGGTCGAAGCTCAGCAGCCGGCCGCCGTCTTCCAGGCGGGACAGTATCTCGCGCGAATGTCCTCCTCCACCAAACGTTACGTCTACATACGTGCCGTCCGGACGGATGCTCATCGCATCTACGCTCGGCATCAGCAATACGGGGATATGATATGTTGTTTCTTCTTTCATCATCTGTTGTTTATAGCTTATTTTCGTCACAGCAAATATTTTCGTCTCCCAGCAGCTCTTCAAGAGCCTCACTGAACTCGTCAGGGTTCATGAATGGTTGTTCGGCACGTTCCTTGGCCCAGATTTCTATTGTGTTGTCCACGCCAATGAAGCGGACATCACTTTGTATACCCACCATTTGCAGGTAACGCTTTGGGAGCAGGATGCGTCCGTTCCCGTCAGGGATCATGATTTCCGCGTCACTTACGAACTGGCGGAAAATCATTTGCTGTTTAGCGTTCCATTTATTCAGCCGGCAGCGAAGTTGGTTTTGGGTGGCAAACCATACACTTTCCGGGTAGAGCACCAGGCAATCCTGATATACGTCCTTGCGCAACACGAGCTTTTCTTCGGAAGCGGCCTGCAGCTGTTTCCGGAAGGTGGCCGGGATGAAAACTCTTCCTTTTGCATCTGCCTTCGCCTCGATATTACCTAAGAATTGTATCATTTCTCACCTTATTATAATAAGCGACGGTAAAAATACACATTTCTCCACAATTCCCCACAATCTTTTAACTAAAATCTTAGGAAGAAGTTTTCAACACCTTGTTGATAGCTTATTCATTTGATAATGAAGCTACTTTTGAAGCACTTTGCTGGTGGGGAATTTGTGTAGTCTCTTTTGAAAAGATTCAGTTAGAGATGGCGGGTCTTTGGTTTGAAAGTCGCTTGTTGGTGGAATGGTGTCTTGGGCGGGAAACTTCTTTCCCAGCCTTGCGGATATCTAAACCAAGCCTTGGTTTTTCTATCTCAAGGCTTGGTTTGGAAAAACCAAAGTTTGGGATAAAGCTCTTTCTTAACTCTTCCTTGTTTTAGTATTAACTTCTTAACTCTTTTTTGTTAATTTACCATCTTTTTTTGTGAACGTTACCGTTTGCCGGGAGATGATGGGGAGGAGTGATAATATTTCCCTAGGGTGGTTGATTATTATATTCATCCACAGAATCCGGTGGATAAATCTTTTTTTTACTGTATGCTGTTCAGCGAGTCAAGTTTGTCTTCATTGACCAGCTGTACGTAGTGCCATACCTGCGTACTTGACGTGCTTGCTCATGGCCGGCTGTACGACAAAAACAGCAGGAGCTTCCATTGCCATTGTTACAAATGTGCAGGCTGTAATGGTTGTCTGTTTCTTCATGTTGTTTATTAATCACTCGGTTTTTCTTTAGGTATCTTGGTTTGTATTCTATGATTGTCTGAAAATAAGTATATTTCGTTTTTATCCGGCCAATAAATAAACAATTCTTTGCTTGCCGTATTCTCTTATCTGAAATCCTTCAAGTCATGCTGCAGCTTCTGGCGGGTAAAAAAGATACGGCTCTTTACTGTTCCAAGTGGGAGGTTCAGCTTTTCTGCGATTTCACGGTACTTGAAACCGGAAATGTGCATGGAGAAAGGTATCTTGTACTCACGTGGCAGGGCATTGACAATGCGGTGCATTTCCTTCAGGTCGTAAGCACTTTCTGTGCTGTCGAGTGTGAGGTCATGCGGTGTATTCAGATGATAGAGATTGTCTGTGGTATCTGCAAACGTCTGGTCACGTACCACTTTACGGTAATTGTTGATGAAAATATTACGCATGATGGTATATATCCATCCTTTAAAGTTGGTATCAGGTGTATACTTCTCTTCATTGTCCAGAGCTTTTAATGATGTCTCTTGAAGCAGATCGTTGGCTTCTTCGCGGTTGGAGGTTAATTTATATGCAAAGCGTAATAAGTCGTTTTGAACTCCGAGTAGGTCTTGGGTAAATGTTCTATTATTCATAATGGATGTTTTTTTAATTATTGTTCGTTTTATTGATGATGCAAAGTTATGGATGATTCTTTTTTTTGATAGACGGAAATCAAACTCTCTTTGGGGGGAAATCTAATAATTGGCAGTTTTCAGGTGGTTTTGGTTAGCTTTCAGTGCTTCGGATAGCTGGAAAGGTGGAATGTAACCAGAGGTTACTACCTGATTTTTGTAAATAATATTATCGCAAAGCGTAACGGCTTGAATATGTTCGTGCAGAAATATAAAGGCGAGGCCATGAAAGGTAGACATGGGATTGTCCCGGCCTACCTTTCTCTCTTTTGATACAACTAAAATTTGTACTCTTCTTAATTTATGGAAATCACTGGTTTTATATGCTGGGTTCTTAAACAAAATCCTTCAAGTCTTGTTGTAATCTTTGGCGGGTGAAGTAAATGCGGCTCTTTACCGTGCCTAAGGGTAACCCCAGCTTCTCTGCAATTTCGCGGTACTTGAAGCCGGAGACATGCATGGAGAAGGGAATCTTGTACTCCCGTGGCAGGGCGTTGACAATGCGGTGCATCTCTTTCAAATCATATGCTCTTTCTGTGCTCTCAAAAGCGGTGTCATGCGGCAGGTTCAGGTGATAGAGATTATCCGTGGTGTCCGCAAAAGTCTGGTCACGCACCACTTTGCGGTAATTGTTGATGAAGATATTACGCATGATGGTATATATCCATCCTTTGAAATTGGTATCGGGAGTATACTTCTCTTCGTTATCCAGAGCTTTCAGGGATGTTTCCTGCAGGAGGTCGTTGGCTTCTTCACGGTCGGAAGTAAGTTTGTATGCAAAACGCAATAAATCGTCTTGAACTCCGAGCAGGTCTTTTTTAAATGTTATATTGTTCATATGTGCTATGTTTTTTCGTTAATCATGATATTGCAAGTTTACGGAAGTTTTCTTTTTCAGGCAGACGGATTTCAAACACACTTTAGGGGGAAAACTGTCAATTGATAGTTTTTAGGTGTTATTTGATAGATTTCGGGTGTAGTTTTCTGTCCTTTTTTTGCGATTAATTAAAAAGATGAGTTAATTTTGCACATTCATTTCATCAAAAGAAGAATGGCTGACGACTCTTTATTTTTGATTGACATAGACAAGATACTTCGGGAAAAGGCTCCGAAGAAGTCTAAGTATATCCCCAAGTTCGTAGTTTCTTATTTGAAGCATATCGTTCATCAAGAGGAATTGAATGTCTTTTTGCGGGAGTCGAAAGATAAAGTCGGTGTGGATTTTCTGAAAGCTTGTCTGGAGTTCCTTGATGCCAATATTGTGGTAAAGGGGGAGGAGAATCTGCCTAAAGAAGGGCTTTATACTTTTGTATCCAACCATCCCCTGGGTGGGCAGGACGGAGTGGCGTTGGGTTATGTCTTGGGCTCCTTTTATGGCGGCAAGGTGAAATATATGGTCAACGACCTGCTGATGAACCTGCACGGACTGGCACCGCTCTGCATCCCCATCAACAAGACGGGAAAGCAGGCCAAAGACTTCCCGAGAATGGTGGAGGCGGGATTTGCTTCGGACAATCAGCTCATCATGTTTCCCGCAGGTCTTTGTTCACGTAGGCAGAATGGGGTCATCCGTGACTTGGATTGGAAAAAGACCTTTATCGTGAAGAGTGTCGAAGCCCACCGTGATGTAGTTCCCATCCACTTCGAAGGGCGGAACTCCAATTTCTTTTATAATCTTGCCAATCTTTGTAAGATATTGGGTGTCAAGTTCAATATCGCCATGCTTTACCTGGCAGATGAAATGCTGAAGAATCGCCATAAAACATTTACTATCACCATAGGGAAGCCTATCCCCTGGCAAACTTTCGATAAATCGAAAAGCCCGGCTGGATGGGCGCAATATGTGAAGGATATTGTATATAAATTGTAGAGAGACCGTATTTATATAAAAGAAGAACTACTAACAGAGAAATATGGAAGATGTAATTGCACCGATAAGCAAGGAGCTGTTGAAAGCGGAGTTGACTGAGGAGAAGCGCCTGCGCATGACCAATAGAAGTCATAACCAGATATATATCATTACTGCCCAAGACTCTCCGAATACCATGAAGGAGATCGGCCGTTTGCGCGAGATTGCGTTCCGCGCTGCGGGAGGAGGAACGGGCAAGTCTATGGATATTGACGAATATGACATCATGGACAATCCGTACAAGCAGTTGATTGTCTGGAATCCGGAAGCTGAAGAAATTTTGGGTGGATACCGTTATATCTTAGGTACGGATGTGCGTTTTGATGAACATGGTGCCCCTATTCTGGCAACTGCCCATATGTTTAACTTTTCGGATAAATTTTTGAAGGACTATCTTCCTACGACCATTGAGTTGGGACGTTCGTTCGTTACGTTGGAGTATCAGTCTACGCGTGCAGACAGTAAAGGTCTGTTTGCGTTGGATAATCTGTGGGATGGTTTGGGCGCACTGACCGTAGTCATGCCCAATGTGAAGTATTTCTTCGGAAAGGTGACTATGTATCCCAGCTATCATCGTCAGAGTCGTGATAAGATTCTTTATTTTCTTCGGAAACACTTTGCGGATAAGGACAACCTGATTACTCCGATGAAGCCGTTACTTCTGGAATCGGACGAGAGTGAATTGGCAGCTCTCTTCTGTAAAGACTCTTTTAAAGAAGACTATAAGATTTTGAATTGTGAAATCCGTAAGGCGGGGTATAATATTCCCCCTCTGGTGAATGCCTATATGAGTCTCAGCCCTACCATGCGTATGTTTGGTACAGCCATCAATTACGGTTTCGGAGATGTGGAGGAAACGGGTATCCTGATTGCCGTGGACGAGATTTTGGCAGAAAAGCGCATTCGTCACATCGAGTCATTCATAGCGAGCGCACCGGAGGCATGCAAGCTTACGTCGGGAGCAAATAAGGTTGTATCATAGGACTATCCGGAAGAATGCTTGTCGTCTGTTATACCGCTGGCAAGCTATTCCCGTTTATTTTCCTGTATAAATCGAGTGCAAATACATCTGTCATTCCGGAGATGTAATCCAATACCGCCTGTATTCTTTCATAGAGTGCAGGCGCTTTTATGTTGTACTGGCCCGATACGCGATTGATGAGCAGTTGCGAATATGCCTTTTCTGGAGAACGCACGGCGTCAATCATCAGTTCGAGTAGGGTACTGATGATGCGGAAACCGGCAAGTTCAATGTCCAGTACGTCGCGTGAGCGGTAAATCCTCTTCAGGGAGATGTCTGCACAGTGCTTGTAGGCATTGGCTGGTACCTCGGATATATGGTTGATGAGGCTTCCTTCAAATTCTCCTTTCAGAATCTTTTCTTCATTGTCTACAAAGGCTTGCACGCATTCGCCGATAAGCAGCCCGATAACGCTGGAACGCAGATAGGCTATTTGCTCATTGGTGTCACTTACTATCTCCATCGTTTTGAGCCGGTGTGCTTGGCGCTCTTTCGAGAAATAAGAAAGAAGCAACTCTTTGGTTTCTTGTGTAGTCAGAATTTTCAGTTTGTGAGCATCCTCAATATCCATCATCTGGTAGCAGATGTCATCGGCGGCTTCCACCAGATAGACCAGCGGGTGGCGGGCATATTTCAGCGGCGAGGCGTTGAGCTTTTTCATTCCTAACTCCTCGGCTATCCGGCGGAAGCTGTCTTCTTCGGTGGTAAAGAACCCGAACTTGGACTTTTGCCCTGCCAAACTCGATGAAAAGGGGTATTTTACGATGCTGGCAAGTGTGGAATAGGTCAGGACGAAACCACCCTTGCGGCGTCCTTCGAACTGGTGAGTGAGGATGCGGAAAGCGTTCGCATTTCCTTCGAAATGTGTCAAATCTTCCCATTCCATCGG
>OLFB01000606.1_pt1 | contig 9416 bp, 8 predicted proteins | sample 1603111 | NCBI WGS metagenome assembly OLFB01 (sample SAMN02674964, study PRJEB24791) | human gut metagenome, SKBSTL008 | isolation source: stool | host: Homo sapiens | place: USA | reverse complement strand
ATAATGCATTTAAGACAGTTCAGCAGAGTGCGAAAGACAAGGAAGATATCTGCAGACACGCTCTAACGCACGGCAAAGATATATGACGCAGAATTTCACACTCTGATGGGCTGGATTATGATGCATTATTTACTCGGACTGCTATAGATGCAAGCATTTTTGTAGACTTTCGGATGCACCACAGGCATGTCGGAAAAATATAGCAGGTTGCTGTGATCCAGGCCGTCTGGTCTGCGAAGCAGATGGCTGTGAAGCCAAAAGTTCCTACAAATCCAAGACAGACAACTGTTCTGGCGATCATTTCTGTTACGCCGGAGAAAACGGCTCTGCCTGAATATCCAAGTCCTTGAGTTACCATACGGGCGACATTGAGAATACCAAGACTCCAGTAGAAAAATCCCATACATCTGAGGTATTTGGCAGAGGCATCCAGAACTGCCACCGCACTCTTTCCAACAAACAGCATAGAAAGTGTATGCCCTGCAAAAATCAGTAAAATTCCTACTGCAATACCACAGCGCAGACCTTTTTTTATCCTGTCAGACTGTCCTGCGCCAAGATTCTGGCTACAGAATACAGATGCAGAGGTTGCGATAGCATCGAACGGACACATGGTAAACTGCTTGATCTTCATTGCTGCCGTAAATGCAGATACATAAGTGCTTCCAAGTCCATTATTGGCAGACTGCATGACCATACTTCCGATAGCTGTGATGGAGAACTGAAGTCCCGTAGGCATTCCCATTGCCAGAAGCTCCTTTACTGCATCCCCCCTTTATTGCCCTGTTTTCTTTCTTGAGCCACAGAAGTTTCATTTTGCGGATAATAAAAACAAGGCACAAAATCCCACTGATCGCCTGTGCAGAAATCGTTGCAATAGCAGCTCCGGCACATCCAAGTCTCAGCACTATAATACAGAATAAATCCAGAAAAATGTTCAGAACAGCAGATAACGCCAGAAATATAAACGGTGTCCTGCTGTCTCCCACTGATCGTAAAATACTGGACAGGTAGTTATATAAAATCGTAAAGGGAATCCCCAGGAAAATAATCAGCAGATAGCTGTATGCATTGTCATAAATGTCCTCTGGTACAGATAAAATATGCAAAATCTGAGGACATAAAACACTGCATAATGCTGTCAGGATCACTGCGATTCCTGCACATAATACAGCTCCATTAAAGATATAATCCCGCATTTTTTCTATTTTCTCTGCGCCAAAATATTTAGCTACAGGAACACCAAACCCTGTACAGCTTCCCATGCAGAATCCCAGTACCAGAAACTGAATACTGCTGCTGGCTCCTACACTTGCCAGTGCTTTTGCGCCAAGAATCTGGCCTACGATCGCAGCATCAATAATATTATAAGTCTGTTGCAGCAAGTTTCCTAATAATAAAGGAAACGCAAACTGTAACATCAACTTCAGCGGATTGCCCTTTATCATAGATGTGGTCATTTCTCTTTACTCCCATTCTCTATATTTCTATAACAATTCCAGCTGATAAAATTATCTGCTTTGCTATTGATTTGATTGAATCTCCATTGAAATACAAATATCAATTTCAACAGAATTCCTTCATTATCATAACATTCCTATTTTTAGTTTCAATAAGAAATTTTGACATATTTTATCTTAAAGCCAAGTGTTTTCATACGTCAGGCGAATATTCGCAATTACATCAGGAGACTACTTGATTCTCCGCCTGCGACGGGTCGCTTCAGCGACATAATTCTTCTAACATAAAAAAGCCCTACAAAACGCCATCCAAGCGCATTGTAGGACTTTATATATTGACTTAACCTTTAATACCTGAAGATGCAATACCTTCTACATAATATTTCTGCATGAAGATGAACATGATGATCATCGGGATTGCAGAGATTACCAGTGCTGCCATGATTGCACTATAATGTACAGGCTGTGTTCCGAAGAAGGACTGAACTGCGAGCTGGATCGTACGCTTGTCTTCACCGGTCATAACCAGGAATGGCCACATAAAGTCATTCCAGTGAGCGACGAAATCAAGGATAAATACAGTTGCATATACAGTCTTGGAAATCGGCATAACAATCTTGAAGAAAGTTCCTGCCGGACGACATCCGTCAATTGCAGCCGCCTCGATCAGATCATCCGGAATATCACAGAAAAACTGACGGAACATATAGATGGAGAAACATTTTGCTACAAAAGGAATTACCAGTGCTACAAGTGTGTTTACCCAGCCAAGCTGTGACATTTCAATATATAATGGGAGCATGATTGCTTCCATCGGAAGTACCATCAGGGCTACTACCAGATTCATGATCGCGCCTTTTCCTTTGAACTCAAATTTTGCAAGCGCATAACCACACATGGAGTTTACAAGCAGATCAAGAACCAGGATGAGTGCAATGTAAAGCAAGGTGTTCTTAAATACCTGAGGAAGATTCATTCTGGTAAATACTTCTACATAGTTATTAAAAGAAGCAGATACCGGAAAGAATGTTTTCAGGGAGTTCATATTTGCAAAAATCTGAGATTCCGGTTTCAGAGACGCGGAAATCATCCAGATCAGAGGAGAAACAAAGATAATACCTATGACAATATTTCCAAAATAAAACATAAATTTGGAAAAAGCCGCAGAAAATTTCATTGATGATTTTTTCATTTTCCTGTCCTCCTTAATCAGTTGCAGTAGTTACTTTCTTCATTAACAGTGACATTGCCACAACAATAACGAAGAATACAGTTGCGATTGAGCAGGCATAACCAAAGTTGCCTTTCTGGAAGCCCTGTGTATAAATGTAATATACCAGAGTTTTGGTGGAGTTCTTTGGTCCGCCCTGTGTCATGATATATGGCTGTGTGAACAGCTTCATTGCCTGGATCATAGTGATCATAATAACATATTTTATAGTTCCTTTCAGTCCCGGAAGTGTGATAAACAGGAACTGATTCCATTTGTTTGCACCATCTACAGATGCTGCCTCATACTGATCTTTCGGAATTCCCTGAAGACCTGCCAGGAAAATCATCATCTGATAACCTGCGCCCTGCCATGCAGACATGAAGATAATGGAGTTCATGGCTGTATGCTCATTGCTCAGGAAATTAATAGGATCCATTCCCAGTGATACCAGCAGAGAATTAATAAGACCAGTGCTTGGATTTGCATTGTAAAGTACTGACCACAGAACAGAGATAACAACCATGGAGGTTAACTGTGGACTAAAATACATTGTTCTGAATATTGCGACTCCGCGGAATTTCTTTGAAACCAGAAGCGCCAGTCCAAGTGCCAGTATACACTGTACAGGTACAACAACTACTGTGAAATATACAGTATTTTTCAGAGCCATCCAGAAGTTTTTATCCTGGAACAGTTTCTGATAGTTTTCAATACCAATCATCTTTATGGCATCCGGTCTCATAATCTGATATTTAAATCCGGAATAGTAAACGGTATAGATCATCGGTACAACCAGAAATGCGATCAGAAGGATAACTGCCGGAGCAGTAAATGCATATGCAGTGATTCTCTCGTCACGTTTTCTGCCTGTCAGCTTCGTCTTAGCCATAATCCTTTCCCCCTTTTAACAAACTTAAAACGGCCGCACCGCAGAAGCGATGCGGCCAGGTTTCTATCCTGATTATTCAGCGTAGTATGTTTCGTAATCTTCTGTGAATGTTTCTGCTACTGTATCAAGTTCAGACTGGATATAATCATCATCAACTTCTCCGTTTGTAGCTGCATCAGAGAGGATATTTGTCATTGCTTCAGCATATGCAGAAGAGAATGTTGCATAGGAAGGTGTTCTTGGACGCGGAACTGCTGTGTTGTTCAGCTGTTCAACCATAAGTGCACGTGCTCCTTCTTTGTAATCAGCCATTGCTTCTTCATCATAAGCAGAGTTACGTGTTGCAGGTTTTGCGATTGCATCTGCATAAGTTGCTACATTTTCGCTGTTCATCAGCCACTGAAGGAATTCGCCTGCTGCATCCGGATTCTCACAGTCCTTGCTTACTGCTGCTGCCCAGTCACCACAAGGAGAAACTGCTGTACCTGTTTCAGATACCGGATAGTATGTTACACCCCAGTCAAAATCTGCATTTGCTTCCAGAGTTGCAACTTCCCATGAACCACCAAGCATTGTTGCACATGCACCGTTTAAGAACTCATCTGTGATCGGCTCAATGTTTGCATATCCTTTTGCAATAAGATCTGCAAGGTAAGAAGTTGTTTTTACTGCTTCTTCGCTGTTTACATATCCGTCAGCTTCCTTACCATCCTCGCTGATGTAGTCTTTTCCTTCAGAGATATACATTGGCTCTAATGCATATGGAAGACCTTCACCATGATCCATGATAATGTGTGTTCCCACATAATTATCTGTTGTACACTTTTCAGCGATCTCTGCCATCTCATCCCATGTGATCGGGTTGTCTAATGTACGGGAATCAAGGTCATCTGTATCAACACCGCACTCTTTGAGGTAATCTTTATTGTAATAGAATGCTACGGAAGATTCTGTTGCTCCGATTGCATATAACTGTCCGTCATAGGTATTCTGGGCAATGGATGAAGGAACAAAATCAGAAAGATCATCCTCTGTAAAATAATCACTCAGCGGAATGCTGATTCCGTTTGCTGCATAGTAGGAAACCTGCGGTCCGTCTACATAGAAGATATCCGGAAGGTCATTGGATGTTACTGCTGTAGCAATCTTGTTATCATATGCGTAGGAATCGGAACGGTCGATTGCTTCACGTGAGACCTGGATATTCGGGTTTGCTTCATTCCACTCTGCAATCTTCTCTGTCCACCATGTCTCTACCTGTTCTCTGTCTGTCGGGCTCCAGATTGTAATGTTTACTACATCACCATCTTTTGCCATTGCCGGTACTGCACTGAACATTGTAGTTGCCGCCATTGTGAGTGCCAGAATTACGCTCATTCTTTTTTTCATGTTTCTTTCCTCCTGATAAAATGTATTGGTTGTTGATGTTACATCTCCTTAATCTCGTTCGGGAAATGTTATTTTTATGAAACCCGTTCCATGTATTTCCTTTTTTAACCACAGCTATTTTGCTGTGGTTAAAAGCTTTATTAGTCCTTTTGTGGAACCCATTTCATATGATGGTTTTATCATAATCTCTCTTGCCTTATTTGTCAATATATTTTAACTTAAAAATCCTGTTTTTGCATCAATTCGTATATTTTCACAATATAAGTTATCTGTTTTTATATATTTTTCACAATCATATCTGGGTTTTTTCTTTGCTATATTTATATTAAATTTCCTATATTCCGTTATTTTTTATATGTTTCCAAAAAAGAGAGAGGGAAAATAGAATTCTCAATTTTCCCCCTCTTCTTTCTATTTATTTTTTCATTTTTATGGAACCGTTACCATTTTTTTTACTGCCGGCAGATATATGGCACATTGCTTTAAGCAAATATCGTTACTGTTCACTCCGTTCTCAGTAACTTAGCCAAATATCTGTATTCTGCGGATTTATTTCCAGATGGATTTCATTTCACAGATTTTAACCTGCGCTTCTTTATCACTGTTCAGACAGAAGATTCCCTGGCTGCTGCTATTGTAAAACAGTCTGGTTCCTGCATCTTCTCCATCATTTAAATATACCTCAATTGTTCTTCCGTCTACAAAAATTTCTGCATTTCTGCATTTCTCCACAGAAGAAACAAACTGTACCTTATCGCTCTTTACACCTGTCATTTTGAAGAATACTTTTCCCCCTTCTGCAGTCAGACTGATGGATTTATCCCCATCCTGACCAAGAAGAATGTTGAAATCTCCTGTTTCTTCAAATGATACAGATGCATAATATCTGTTATCTGAAATGGAGCCGACTTTAATCTCACTGCCTGTGCTTTCATATACTGTATCACCCAGAAGAGTATAAACTTCCTCTACAGGTTTTGTATATACATGTTCATTCTTCACATGAAGTTCTCTTGGCAGAGTCATGCTTCCATAAGCTCCCGGCTCTGTAGCAATATGCTCTCCATAGAAATCACTGATCCAACCGATCAGGATCCTACGGTCTTCATGCTGAAAGCTCTGCGCTGCATAGCAGTTGCTTCCAAAATCCACCCACTGCTGTGTATGGACATCCATTGCATCACCGTTCCAGTCTCCCACATAATATCTGCACTGCTGGAATCTTCCGTATTCATCATAATGGCTCATCCATGCGCCCATAGCTACATATTTATCATCCAATGGGAAAAAGTCCGGACACTCAATGGTTCTGATCTTTGTTTCCTCTGTAATCAGAGGACATCTGTATTTCCAGTTCTCTGCATCTTCAGATTCGTACAGAAGAAATGTTCCTTTTTCATCTATACATGCACCTAATACAATATAATACTTCTTACCGATCTTAATTGCTTTCGGATCGCGGAAATCATAGTTGGTACCTTCCGGTTTCTCCCTGATAATCTCTTTTTCCGGCTCAAAATGAATCATATCACTACTCTTTGTCATTGTCTGATACTGAACAGTGTCCCATCCATCATCCTGAGGTCCGATATGTCTTGTGAGATAGAAGTATACCTCGTCTCCCATCGGAAGTGCGCTTCCGGAGAAAGCACCACCTTTGATTGCAAGATTATCCAGGATTTCTTCCTGAGGCTCTAACGCAACCGGAAGATGTGTCCAGTGCATCAGATCCTTGCTTGCTGCATGTCCCCAGTACATATTATTCCACTCCTGTCCAAAAGGATTCAGCTGATAGAAAAGGTGATAATAACCCTTAAACCAACAAAGTCCGTTCGGATCATTATTCCAGTTCACAACCGGTGAAAAATGATACTGTTCTCTGTATGGAGTATCTATAAAACGAAGGAACTCTTCTTTATTCATCTCTTTATAATTATCTGTAGTATCCAGCACACAGATTCCATTTTCCATAATGTTTTCACATTCACTTAAATAAGCAAATGTTATTGTGCAGTCCTGTGTTGAGATTTCATATTCTGTATTTCTGCTTACCGGAAATTTGATCCAGTTTCCATAGATATGTTTCAGTTCTTTTGTCTCTGTTGTGCTTTCTTTTACGTTTTTCAGGAGCACACTGCCTTTTTTGCCTTCATCCGGTTTTACAAATAATTCCAGACATTCATAATTCCCTGTGTACATACGTAAATCCCCTTTCTGATATTTGTCATATTTATAGTAATCCTCGTAAATAATAGATATGGTACCCGTTCCATATACATTAAAATAAAAAAGCCCCTGTCTGCAGAGCTTATCATGTATTATGAAGACTTTATGAAATACTATCCGAAACATAATAAAGCATAAGTTATTGATACTTTATATGTGGTACCCGTTCCATTTGTATAAAGTATATGATGTAAATTAGATTTTGTCAATATAGTATTGCTTTTTCCCTAAATTAGACAAAAAAAAGAAGAGATCTTTGTGTATTTTTATTGATACTCAAATCCCTTCTTTTTTATACAACACTCCATAAACGGTCAAATAATAGTCTATATGGCCGTATCTACAGGATAAGTTGTCTGTCCCTGATACAATTCTACAGGGATGATCTGCTTATTCGGTACAGGTCTTCGGTTTTCTATCAGATCAACTACAGAATTAGCACTGAGTTCTGCAAGCATCTTTATATTTTGCCTGATGCTGGTAGCTTCCGGATAAACCAGTCTGGATATATCCGTTCCATCATATGTTACGATTTTTAACTCTTCCGGTATCTTTATTCCTGCTTTCAGTGCCAGATGCATAATATTGAGCACAGGCTGATCAGTTCCAAACACACCATCGATTCCATCAAAAGTTTCCATTACCTTTCTGGCACTTTCCCAGTAATCCTCATGGCCAAACCTGTTCCACTCCAGAATCAGATCTACCACTTCAATTCCTTGTTTTTCCAGAGTTTTTTTCAGTACTGTATGTTTATCATTTGCCACAATATTTGGCGACACACCGAATATATTTAGTACTTTTTTACATTTATTCCGAATCAAAACCTCCGCTGCCAGTCTGCCGCCGGTTACATGATCCGACCCGATCATCGGGATTTCCGGTCCGAAATCTCTGTCAAAGGAGATGATAGCATGTTTTCTTTTCAGATATTTCTCTCCTTCCAGTGTATGAGAGCCGGCAATAATGCCATCTACCATATTTCGATCCAGCATATCCAGAAATTCTTCTTCTCTGTTGCTGACTCCTATAGTACTTGAAATCAGAGTCTTATACCCCACTTCATACAAAGCTGCCTCTGTCTGTCTCACATAACTTGAAAAAAACGGATGATCTACATCCGGCACCAGTATTCCTACAATTCCTGTTTTATTACGAAACAGATTTCTCGCCAATTCATTTGGTGTATACTCTAATTCTTCAATTGCTTTTTCAATTTTCTTTTTTGTATCAGCTGATACATACCCATTTCCATTTATAACTCTGGAAACGGTTCCCACCCCTACGCCTGCTCTGCGCGCTACATCTCTTATACTCGCCATACTTACTTTTCCTGTTCTGTTATTACTTTTCACAGTCACATAATAGTTACTGTTCATATGCCTGTCCTGCAAGGTGTTTTGACATGCATATACCAAAATTCCATTGCTGCAGGCAATCTGGAATAAATTTTAATAAGATAAGTATAGCACTGTGCATTTGTTCTTACAATTAATAAGTTGCCGAAAAGTGGCCCTTTCTTTCGTCAAACTGGAACATGTTCCAGTTATGTATCCAGGCAATCCTGCACAGACTGCCTGTTTTTCTGACTTTTATGCCATTCCATTCACAGTTTTATACTTATACAGCATCTCCGCATGATTCTGCTCCTCAATCTGTATATCAGCCAACAGCTTGCGTACACCACTGTCGCCAAAGGCAAATACATCATCATTGTATGTTCCTGACACCAGCTTCTCTGTACCAATACAGTCTGTTGCAAGAAACGCATCGTGTTGTTTATCTTCCGGTGAACTCATGGCTGTATAGACTGCTTTTGGCTGATAGTCTCTGCCTGATCTGTCATTACAGTTACATTCAGGCACACTTCCGGAAAGAATCATTGACAAAGACTCATAATGCTTCTGTTCTTCCTGCTGGATATTCCGGAAAAGATTTTTAAGCTCCGGGTCTCTGGCCTGTTCTGCGTATTTTCCATACTTTTCCACACAGCTTTTCTCTTGTGTCTGAAGATCTTCGATTACTGAACGTTCCTTTTCTTTTAAAATCATAGTCTGTTGTCTCCTTTTTTAAGAAATACTGTATTTTGTTACATGAAAATAGTATGGATAAAAAATGCTTTTTTATTCTCTGTATCATGACTTATGACAATTTCAGAGAATATTTTGTGTTACTGTTCACATGCCACTGTCCCGCGAGGTGTTTTGGCATGAATATGCCAAAATCCCGAGACATACAA
>OLFB01000597.1_pt1 | contig 9513 bp, 6 predicted proteins | sample 1603111 | NCBI WGS metagenome assembly OLFB01 (sample SAMN02674964, study PRJEB24791) | human gut metagenome, SKBSTL008 | isolation source: stool | host: Homo sapiens | place: USA | reverse complement strand
TGAATACGATGGCTTGAAGAATCAGTTCGTTTAAAAAAATATACATAGAAAAGGAATGAAAATGGAAAATACGAAGCACCATAGACTGACTTCCTTTGCAGAGACTGCAAGTGAGGCACCGCTGCAGGAACCGGATCGTCAGTATTATTTTATTGAAAAAGCAAAAGATATTTTTGCAGAAAAATGTAAAGAAGCCGACAGGACACTGACGTTCTGTGTTACGACTTTCGGTTGTCAGATGAATGCACGCGACTCCGAAAAACTGGTCGGTATTTTAGAGCAGATCGGTTATGTGGAAGAACCGGACGAGGAGAAAGCAGATTTTGTTATTTATAATACCTGTACTGTCCGGGAAAATGCAAACTTAAGAGTTTACGGACGCTTGGGACAGCTTGGAAGGATCAAGAAAAAAAATCCGCATATGATGATCGCTTTATGTGGCTGTATGATGCAGGAACCGGAAGTGGTAGAAAAGCTGAAAAAGAGTTATCGGTTCGTAGATCTTATTTTCGGAACGCATAATATTTATAAATTTGCAGAACTTATTGCCACTCGTTTCGAGTCAGAGAGAATGGTCATTGATATCTGGAAAGATACAGACCAGATCGTGGAAGATCTTCCAAGTGACCGTAAATTCTCATTCAAATGTGGAGTTAATATTATGTATGGATGCAATAACTTCTGCAGTTACTGTATCGTGCCATATGTAAGAGGAAGAGAAAGAAGCCGTAAGCCGGAAGATATCATCAAAGAAGTAAAGCAGGTCGTATCAGAAGGTGTCAAAGAAGTGATGCTTCTTGGACAGAATGTAAATTCTTATGGAAAGACATTAGAAGAACCAATGTCATTTGCTGAATTATTAAGAGAAGTAGAGAAAGTCGAAGGACTAGAAAGAATCCGTTTTATGACACCACATCCAAAGGATTTATCGGATGATCTGATCGAAGTGATGGCAACAAGCAAGAAAGTATGTAAACATATGCATCTTCCAATGCAGTCAGGAAGCAGCCGCCTGTTAAAATTGATGAATCGTCATTATACAAAAGAACAGTATGTAGCACTTGCTAAGAAGATTCAGGAGAGAATCCCTGGAGTGTCTTTTACAACAGATATTATCGTAGGATTCCCTGGAGAGACAGAAGAAGATTTCAAGGAGACATTAGATGTTGTAAGAGAAGTTGGATTTGACAGTGCATACACATATGTATATTCGAAACGTTCTGGAACACCAGCAGCGAGCATGGAAGATCAGGTGGACAAAGATGTGATCAAAGATCGTTTTGACAGACTTCTTGCCTTATTAAAAGAGACATCTGCAAAGAATTGCAAGAAGAAAGTCGGAGATATCGAGAGAGTTCTGATCGAAGAAGAGAATACGCACGAAGAAGGAATGTTAACAGGAAGATTGGAAAATAACCTGTTAGTTCATTTTAAAGGATGTAAAGAACAGATTGGTACAATGGCAGATGTTAAATTAGTTGAGGAAAAAGGTTTCTATTATATGGGAGAGCAGATCCATGGCTAAAAAAGGAAAACTGACACCAATGATGCAGCAGTATATGCAGATCAAAGAAGAGAATAAAGATTGTATCTTATTTTATCGTCTCGGAGATTTCTATGAGATGTTCTTTGATGATGCACTGACAGCATCCAAAGAATTAGAGATCACATTAACAGGGAAGAACTGTGGACTTGAGGAGCGCGCACCAATGTGTGGCGTTCCTTATCATGCTGTGGATTCCTATTTAAATAAATTAGTAGAAAAAGGATATAAAGTCGGGATCTGTGAGCAGGTTGAAGATCCAAGCCAGGCAAAGGGAATCGTAAAACGAGAGATCGTGCGTATTGTAACGCCAGGAACGAATATTTCCCAGCAGAGTCTTGATGATGAGAAAAATAACTATCTGATGTGTATTTTTGCAAATGATGGAAGTTACGGAATTTCATTTGTTGATGTTACAACGGGCGATTTTAGAACAACATCAATGGATAGTTTAGCGAAAGTCAGAGATGAGATCTTCAAGTTCGAGCCGGCAGAGATCGTTTGTAATGATGCATTTTTGATCAGTGGCATGGATTTTGATTACTTAAAAGACAAGATGTCGATCGTGATCTCAAGCATTGAGCCATACCATTTTGATGAAGAACAGGCAGAGGAAAGGATCAAGCGTCAGTTCAAAGTAGGAAATTTAGAAGGTCTTGGACTTTTGGATCATCCAATGGGAGTGATCGCAACGGGTGCATTGCTTGGATATCTTCATGAGACACAGAAGAGTTCTCTGGATCATCTGATGCATATTGAAGCTTATGAGACAAGTGAATTTATGATCATCGATAGTTCCAGCCGTAGAAATTTGGAACTTTGTGAGACATTACGTGATAAACAAAAAAAAGGTTCACTCTTATGGGTCTTAGATAAGACAAAAACAGCCATGGGTGCCAGAATGCTAAGAAACATGGTGGAGCAGCCGTTGGTTGACAAGAAAAAGATCGAAGAGAGATACGATGCGGTCACAACACTTACTGATCAGACGATCGTAAGAGAAGAATTAAGAGAATACTTAAATCCGATCTATGATCTGGAACGTTTAATGACAAAAGTAAGTTATAAGACAGCGAATCCAAGAGATATGATCGCATTTAAAACATCGTTGGAATTGCTGCCTGCGATCAAAACAGTTCTTGAAGAATGCAAAGATCCATTATTGTCTGGATTAAGAGAAGATTTAGATCCATTGGAAGATATCCACAATCTTTTGGAAGATTCCATCATTGAAGAACCACCGCTTGCGATCAAAGAAGGTGGGATCATCAAGGAAGGATTCAAGGAAGATATAGACAAATTAAAACGTGCCAAAACAGAAGGAAAGCAATGGTTGATGGAACTTGAGGAACGGGAACGTGAAAAAACAGGGATCAAGAACTTAAAGATCAAGTTTAATAAAGTATTTGGGTACTATTTAGATGTGACAAATTCCTACAAAGATCTTGTACCTGATCATTATATCCGTAAGCAGACACTGGCCAATTCCGAACGTTACACAACCGAAGAATTAAACCAGCTGGCGGATACGATCCTGGGGTCCGAAGACCGTCTGTATGCGTTAGAATATGAAACTTATGTTATGATCCGTGAAACATTAGCAGGAGAGATGGAACGAATCTCAAGAACAGCGAATGTGATCGCACAGATCGATGCACTTGCCTCCCTTGCATATGTCGCAGAACGCAATCATTTTGTACGTCCGAAGTTAAATGTCAGAGGGACGATTGATATCAAGGATGGAAGACATCCGGTTGTGGAGCAGGTGATCCCAAATGATATGTTTATTTCTAATGATACATATCTTGATAACAAGAAGAATCGTGTAGCGATCATCACGGGACCAAACATGGCAGGTAAATCAACTTATATGAGACAGGTTGCTCTGATCGTATTAATGGCGCAGATTGGTTCCTTTGTACCAGCGGCGAAAGCAAATATCGGTATCGTAGATCGTATCTTTACAAGGGTTGGAGCATCAGATGATCTTGCTTCTGGACAGAGTACATTTATGGTTGAGATGAGTGAAGTTGCCAATATTTTAAGAAATGCAACGAAAAACAGTTTGTTGATCTTAGACGAGATCGGACGTGGAACGAGTACATTTGATGGGTTGTCTATTGCATGGGCAGTTGTGGAATATATCAGCAATTCCAAGCTCCTCGGTGCAAAAACTCTGTTTGCGACACATTATCATGAACTGACAGAGTTAGAAGGTAAGATCGACAGTGTACATAACTACTGCATTGCTGTCAAAGAACAGGGAGATGACATTGTGTTCCTGCGCAAGATCGTAAAAGGTGGTGCAGATAAGAGTTATGGAGTACAGGTTGCAAAACTTGCCGGAGTCCCAGATGCCGTGATCAATCGAGCAAAAGAGATCGCAAGAGAATTAGAAGAACATGATCTGACGTCAGGAGCGAAGGATATCATGCCATATGGAGAGGCACAACAGTTAAGTTTCTTCAGAGAAAGCGATGAACCAACGATGGAACATCCATTTATGGCAGAACTAAGAGAAAAAGACCTTTCTGACATGACACCGCTGGAAGCATTGAATTATTTATATGTGTTACAGGAGAAGTTAAAGAACGAGGAGTAATTTTATGGCGAAGATACAATTACTAGATCAAAAGACGATCGATAATATTGCAGCAGGAGAAGTTATTGAACGGCCAGCTTCTGTTGTCAAAGAGCTTGTGGAAAATGCAGTGGATGCAAAAGCAAATGCAGTGACTGTGGAGATCAAAGACGGCGGAATGACATTGATCAGGGTAACTGACAATGGGATCGGAATTCCAAAAGATCAGGTAAAGACTGCATTTTTACGTCATGCGACAAGCAAGATCCGTTCGGTTGAAGATCTGTTAAGTGTATCTTCGCTTGGATTTCGAGGAGAGGCATTATCAAGTATCAGCGCAGTTGCACAGGTTGAGCTGGTAACGAAGACTGCAGAAAGCTTCAGTGGAGTATCCTATAAGATCTATGGAGGCGAGGAAGAAGCTTTTGACGATATCGGAGCACCCGATGGAACAACATTTCTGGTAAAGAATCTGTTTTATAATACGCCAGCAAGAAGAAAATTCTTAAAGAGTGCGACAACCGAAGCAGGGTATGTAGAACAGATGATGGTACACATTGCCCTAAGTCATCCGGAAATTTCATTTAAATTTATCCATAACAATAAAAATAAGATTTATACTTCTGGAAATGGTAAGGTAAAGGACATCATCTATCATATTTATGGGCGAGATGTGGCAGGAGCATTGATCCCGCTAGAAGCACAAAATGAAGATGTGAAAGTCACGGGATTTGTCGCAAAACCGTATGTTTCCAGAGGAAACAGAAACTATGAGAGTTACTTTATTAATGGAAGATATATCAAAAGCTCGATCATTTACAAGGCAATCGAAGAAGGATACCGCACCTTTACGATGAAACACAGATATCCATTTGTGTGTCTTGATTTCAAGATCGATCAGGAACTGCTGGATGTGAATGTTCATCCGACAAAGATGGAGATCCGTTTCCGAAATGGAAGAGAAATCTACGAGCTTGTAGTAGATGCAGTCAGAGCGGCATTACTTCAGAAAGATCTGGTGCAGGATGTATTAAGAGAGACACCGAAGAAGAAAGAATTGCCGAAGACAAAAGAAGTGAAAAAGCCTGAGCCATTTGAGGTGAACCGAAGGAAAGAAGAGGTTCAGAAGGTAGATCAGCAAGGGCAAGGTGTACAACAGCAGGTTGAAAAGCAAAGGCAAGCTGTACAACAACAGATTGAAAAGCCGTCACATCCTGTAAAGAAAACACCAACAGCCAGCGAATCATCAAAAAATACAAAGAAACCGACCTATGCAGGCTTAAACTACAATACTCAGAAAAAAGACTTTCCACAATACAAGACCGATGAATTAAGTAGCAATCAGATGACACTAAGAGAAGATCCAGTATTTTCAGTTCAGGCAAGACCTGACCGCAAGATCTTAGGTCAGCTCTTTAAGACATATTGGCTTATTGAGTACGAAGACCAGTTATTTATCATGGACCAGCATGCAGCACATGAAAAAGTCAATTATGAGAGGCTGATGAAGAATTTCAAAGAAAAAGAAATATACAGCCAGAGATTAGAACCGCCAATGGTTGTGACGGTTTCTATGACGGAAGCAGAAGCGTTAACAAGATACAAAGATGCATTCGCAGGTTTAGGATTTACGATCGAATCTTTTGGAGGGAATGAATATTGTATCCGGGAAGTTCCAGCCAATCTCTATGGGATCGGGGAAAGAGACTTATTTATGGAACTTTTAGATGCGGTAAGTCAAGAAAATGGTACCTTGGATACAGAAGTGATCGCATCAAAGATTGCGACAATGGCATGTAAGATGTCGATCAAAGGAAATCAGAGAGTATCGTTAATGGAAGTAGAACATCTTTTAGATGAACTGATGAAGCTGGAAAATCCATACCAGTGTCCACATGGAAGACCAACGATCATCAAGATGAGTAAGTATGAGATAGACAAGAAGTTTAAGAGAATCGTATAGTGAAACCAGACAAGGAGGGAAGACTATGACAGATCAGGAATTATTAGATTTTGCAGATAAAGCAAAAGAGAAAGCATACGCACCATATTCCAGATTTCAAGTAGGAGCAGCAATTCTTACCAAAGAAGGAAAAGTATTCACCGGGTGTAATGTGGAGAATTCTTCTTATGGAGCAGCCATTTGTGCAGAGAGAACAGCGGCAGTCAAAGCTGTCAGTGAAGGATATCATGACTTTGAAATGATCGCGATCGCATCCAATGGCAGTGACAAAGAAACGGTTTATCCATGTGGGATCTGCCGCCAGTTTCTACATGAATTCAATTCAGATCTGAAAGTAATCTGTCAAAGCCCAGATGGATTTGAAACATATCGATTATCAGAACTTATGCCGAAAGGATTTTAAATAGATGAAACCAATGGTAATTTTAACAGGACCGACAGCAGTTGGAAAAACAGAACTGTCGATCCGATTAGCAAAGATCTTAGATGCAGAGATCATTTCCGCAGATTCTATGCAGGTTTATAAGAAGATGGATATCGGAACTGCCAAGATCATGCCGGAAGAGATGGAAGGGATCAAGCATTATCTGGTGGATGAACTTGATCCTAAAGAAGAATTTCATGTAGCGAGATTTCAGCAGATGGCAAAAGATGCCCTAAAGGAAATCTATGCAAAAGGCAAGATTCCACTGATCGTTGGTGGAACAGGATTCTATATCCAAAGTCTTTTATATGATATTGATTTCACAAAAGAAGATGGAGACCAGGAATACAGAAAACAACTGGAAGAAAAAGCTAAAAGAGAAGGAAACGACAGTTTATACGAGATGTTAAAACAAGTCGATCCCAAATCTACAGAAAAAATTCATAAAAATAATGTAAAGCGGGTGATCCGTGCATTAGAATTTTATAAATTAAATGGATATCCGATCTCAGAGCATAATGAGAAGGAAGCAGCAAAGACCTCACCATATAATTTCGCTTATTTTGTATTAAACCACAAAAGAGATATCTTATATGACAGAATCAATCGCCGCGTTGATATTATGGCGGAACAAGGATTGATCGATGAAGTAAAACGATTAAAAGAAGAAGGATATGAAAAAACAATGGTTTCCATGCAGGGAATCGGGTATCGTCAGGTGTTTGAGTATTTAGAAGGAAATCTTTCTTTGGAGGATACGATCGAACAGATCAAGAAAGACACCAGACATTTTGCAAAGCGTCAGCTGACCTGGTTTGGAAGAGAAAAGGAAGTCTGTATGGTAGATAAATCACAATTTGGGTCAGAAGATGAGATTTTAACATATATGCTTACAATATTAAAAGAAAAGGGGATCTATGATGGATCAGTTAAAGAACTATTATAAAGAAATGGGCGTCGATGAGAAAGTCTTCGACTATGCACAGGAAGTAGAAAAGGGATTAAAAGATCGTTTTGAAACGTTAGATGCGATCGCACAGTTAAACCAGATCAAGGTATTAAATGCGATGCAGAAACATCAGATTGCGGAAATGCATCTGGGTGGCACAACAGGATATGGATACAATGATTCTGGAAGAGAAGCTGTGGAAGCATTGTATGCGGATGTTTTTGGAACAGAAGATGCACTTGTAAGACCGCAGATCACATGTGGAACACATGCATTAGGACTTGCATTATCTGCAAACTTACGTCCGGGAGATGAGATTCTTGCAATTTCAGGAAAACCATATGATACCTTAGAAGAAGTCATTGGAATCCGTGAATCCAAAGGGTCCCTGAAAGAATACGGGATCACATATGCACAGGTTGATCTGTTAGAAGATGGAAGCTTTGACTTAGAGGGGATCAAAAATGCGATCAATGACAAAACAAAACTGATCCATATCCAGAGATCAAAAGGCTATGCGACAAGACCAACCTTATCTGTTGATGTGATCGGGGAAGCGATCGCATTTGTAAAAGAGATCAATAAAGACCTGATCGTAATGGTTGATAATTGTTATGGTGAATTTGTCGAAGAAAAAGAACCATCGGAAGTTGGAGCTGATATGATCGTAGGTTCCCTGATCAAGAATCCGGGTGGAGGACTTGCACCGATCGGTGGATACATCTGTGGAAGAAGCGATCTGATCGAGCAGTGTGCATACAGACTTACAACACCAGGGCTTGGAAAAGAAGTAGGAGCCAGTCTTGGAGTTAATCGTCAGTTTATCCAGGGATTCTTTATGGCACCAACGGTTGTCAATGCAGCAGTCAAAGGAGCGATCTTTGCAGCCAATTTATATGAAAAATTAGGATTTAAAGTGATTCCAGATGGAAAAGAAGACCGACATGATATTATTCAGGCAGTGGAATTTCATGATCCTGAAAAATTGATCGCATTTTGCGAGGGAATTCAAAAAGCATCACCGATCGACAGTCATGTAACACCAATCCCATGGGATATGCCAGGATATGATAGCCAGGTGATCATGGCAGCAGGAACATTTGTATCGGGCGCATCCATTGAATTAAGTGCTGATGGACCAATGAAAGAGCCTTATGCAGTATATTTCCAAGGAGGTCTTACATATCCACATGCCAAATATGGAATCATCATGTCCCTGCAGCGAATGGCAGAAAAAGGTTTGGTAGAAATTCCAGAGATTTCATAAAATAAAATAAGAAAAATTTAAGGAAAACAACGGTTTGATTTCTATACATCAGTGAAAAGTTATGGTAAGATTTAATGTGAGAAATGTTTTGACCATGGAGATTTTTCGACAGAAAGGATCAGATATGGAAGAAAAACATCAGACATTAAAGGAATTACCAGTGTCAGAAAGACCTTATGAAAAGTGTGAAAAGAATGGAACAGCAATGCTGTCAGATGCAGAACTTCTGGCAGTGATCTTAAGAAGTGGGACAAAGGATCAGACGGCGATCGATCTTGCAACGAAAGTGTTGTCGATCGATCCGTTTTATGAGGGAATACTGGGAATTTGCCACACTTCAAGAGAAGAATTACAAAAGATTCCCGGGATTGGGAAAGTAAAGGCGATGCAGATCTTGTGTATTGCAGAATTGTCTAAACGATTAGCAAGTGCGAAAGTCGAAGATAAGATAAGCTTTCATTCACCAGCATCCATTGCAGATTATTATATGGAACGGATGCGGCATTTAAGCCGGGAAGAGATGATTTTAATTTTTTTTAATGGAAAGAATAAAGTTATAAAGGAACTTACGGTTTCTGTTGGTACAGTGAATCAGACAGTGGCATCACCAAGAGAATTATTTCTGGAAGCACTTCGATGTGAAGCGGTTTCCGTACTTATGATCCATAATCATCCATCTGGAGATCCAACGCCAAGCCGCCAGGATATTCTGACGACCAAGCGGATGAAAGAAGCAGGAGAATTTCTTGGGATTCCGCTATGTGATCACATTATCATCGGAGACCA
>OLFB01000589.1_pt1 | contig 9601 bp, 9 predicted proteins | sample 1603111 | NCBI WGS metagenome assembly OLFB01 (sample SAMN02674964, study PRJEB24791) | human gut metagenome, SKBSTL008 | isolation source: stool | host: Homo sapiens | place: USA | reverse complement strand
GGTACAAAGCTTGGAAACGGAATCACAGCTGCAGTTTTAACACAGTTATTAGCATTTAGCGGATATGTCAGCAAAGCTGGTGTTACAACACAGCCACAGTCAGTTGTTAATATGATCATGAATATCTATAAAGTAGGACCATTGATCGTATGGGTAACAGTCGTTATTATCTTACTTCTGTACAGATTGGATAAAAAATATCCAATGATCATGAAAGAATTAGAAGAGAGAGAAGCAAGAGGCGAATTATAAAAATTTTGCACAGTGTGTGCTCGAACACAAGAAAGGAATAAGAGATGTTTGATAAGAATAAAGTAAAATTAGGAATTGCACCAATCGCATGGACAAATGATGATCTTCCAGATCTTGGAGCTGAAAATACATTTGAACAGTGTGTCAGTGAAATGGCACTTGCAGGATTTACAGGGTCAGAAGTAGGAAATAAATATCCAAAAGATCCAGCAGAATTAAAGAAAGCATTAGATCTTCGTGGAATCGAAATTTGTAATCAGTGGTTTTCATCTTTCCTGATCACAAAACCATTAGAGGAAGTAGAAAAAGAATTCCGTGCACAGTTAGAGTTCTTAAAAGCAATGGGAGCAAAAGTGATCGGAGCTTCTGAACAAAGTTACAGTGTACAGGGACAGGAAGATACACCAGTTTTTGGACATAAATATGTGATGGACGATGAAGAATGGGATACATTCTGCAACGGAATGAATTATCTTGGAAAGATTGCAAAAGAGGAATACGGAATCGCATTAACATTCCATCATCATATGGGAACAGTCGTACAAGACCCAGATGAAGTAGAACGCATGATGGCAAATACAGATCCAGAATACGTAAGTTTATTATTCGATACAGGACATTTTACTTACTGTGGAGCAGATCCATTAGAAATGGTGAAAAAATATGTAAACCGTATTAAACATGTGCATTTAAAAGATATCCGTCCAGAAGTTGTAAAAGAAGTGAAAGACAACGATTTAAGCTTCCTTGAAGGAGTAAGAAGAGGTGCATTTACAGTACCTGGAGATGGATGTATTGATTTTGATCCGATCTTTAAAGTATTAGAGGAGAATGGATATGAAGGATATATGCTTGTAGAAGCAGAACAAGATCCAGCAAAAGCAAATCCATTAGAATATGCGATCAAAGCACGTAAATTTATCAGAGAAAAAACTGGATTATAAACCAGGAGAAAGAGGCATATTATGGGGAATACATTGATCACGATCAGCCGACAGCACGGAAGCGGTGGAACAAAAGTAGCACAGATTTTGGCAGAGAAATTAGGAATATGGTACTACAACAGAGAGATTCTTTATATTGCCGCAGATAAGATCGGATATGATTCTCTCGATGAAAAGAGCATGGATGAGATTAATTATAAAAAGGCTTCCAAATATATGGAAGGACTTAGTATCATGACAGGTTCAAGAAATCATATTCCAGTTTATAATCAGATGTTCAAAGAACAGTCTAAGATCATAAAGAAATTAGCAGGATACGGATCTGGCGTCTTCTTAGGAAGATGCGCAGATTACGTATTAAAAGATGAACCAGGAGTGTGCTCCGTGTATCTTTATGCAGAGGAATCTTACCGTATAAAGCATCTGTCAGAAAAAGAAGGAAGAGCGGTAACAGCAGAAGAAATCCGAAAAGAAGATAAGATGCGTTCATCATACTACAGTTATTATACTGGAAGAAACTGGTATGATATGGAAAATTATGATCTTGCGATCAATCTAGCGACCATTGAAGCAGAAGAAGCTGCACAATTGATCCTTGATTATATGGAAAAAAGAAAATAAACTCCAAATTGATTGACAACATTACAAGAAAGTGCTAAATTGTTATCAAAAGATAATCAATAAATACTCAATAGATAATCAAAAAAGGAGAAATGAGATGAAAAAAAGGAATGGGATGATGGCAGCAGGAGCTTTCGCGATCTTGTTTACCGGATTTCCACATATATGGTCAATTTATCAGCCATATGTACTCTCTGAGACAGGCTGGAGCGAAAGTATGGTATCAATTTGTTTTTATCTTCCAACTTTGTTTTTTGTAGTTGGTAATATATTTGGTGGAAGAATCTATGACAAAGGATATGGAAGAATAACCCTCGGAATCGGAGGGAGCGTATTTGCAGGTGGGATCATATTATCAGCATTGACTTTAGGAATTCATCCAATGATCACTTATATGATGCTAGGTGTCATGCAGGGAATCGGACAAGGAATGATCTATGCAGTCGTACTTGCAACAGCACAGAAGTGGTTTCCTCATAAGACCGGATTTGCTTCAGGAGTTGTGATCACGGCGAATGGATTATGTGGATTCATCTTATCTCCGATTAGTAAGCTCTTATTAGAAAGAGGTGGAGTAAGAATGGCATTGATATCTGTTGGGTTTCTGGTTTTCTTATCAGCAGTTTGTGCTGTCTGCTTTGTCAGACAGCCAGAGGCAGAAAATATAGAAACAAAAGAAAATCAGATATATGCAGGACAACAATATACATCAGTTCAGATGATCAGAACAAAGAAGTTTTATTATCTTGTAGCCACGATGATGTGTGGTCTGATGCCGTATTATCTGGTGTCACCGATTTCACAGACGATTCAGATTGAGAGAGGAATCTTACAGGCAGTTGCTGTAGGTTCCGTGATGGCAGGATCTATACTGAATGCAGGGATCAGACTGATCCTTCCAACACTTGCAGACAGAGCAGGAAGGATTACTTGTATTCAAGGAGTTTTGTTTGTTGCAATGATTGCTATGCTCTTTTTAATCAGTGGAAATAACAGGCTCATCACAATGGCAATTATCCTAGCCTATGGATGTTTTGGCGGTATTATGGGAAGTTTTCCATCATTATCAAGTGAGGTTTTTGGGCTTCGATATGCAGGACAGAATTATGGAATCATCATGTCAGGGATCATCATCGTAACGATCACCTCGCCGGTCATATCGAATATGATACTGATCCATGAATTGTCAGAGGTAGTAAGATTTATGACAGGATTTTGTTTTGCAGTGATCGCATTAGGATTTAGTATGTTATTAAAAAAAGAGATAAATCAATCAGGAAAGGAAGTAAAAAATTATGGCACTTGTTAAAATGAAAGATCTGCTTCTTAGAGCACAGAAAGAAAACAAAGGATGTGGAGCATTCAGTGTAGGAAATATGGAGATGGTAAAAGGTGCGATCAAGGCAGCAGAAGAACTTGATACACCGATCATCCTTCAGATCGCAGAAGTGAGATTAGACCATTCACCACTGCATCTGATGGGACCTATGATGTTAGAAGCAGCAAGAAATGCAAAAGTAGATGTTGCGGTACATCTGGATCATGGATTAAAATTTGAGACGATCAAAAAAGCATTAGAATATGGATTTACATCTGTTATGCTCGATGCATCCAGAGATTCATTTGAAGAAAATATTGAAAAAACAAAGAAAGTGGTAGAACTTGCAGCAAAATACGGTGCCACTGTCGAGGCAGAATTAGGACTTGTTGGTGGAAGTGAAGATGGAAAAAGCGACCATGGAATCCGTTGTACAAACCCAGAAGATGCGAAGATCTTTTGTGAAAAAACAGGAATTGATGCACTGGCAGTAGCGATCGGAAATGCACATGGAGATTATCCAGTTGCACCACAGTTAGAATTTGGTGTGTTAGAAGAAATCCATGATAAAACAGGAATCCCTCTTGTGCTTCATGGAGGAAGCGGGATCACAGATGCTGATTTCCAGAAAGCGATCTCACTTGGAATCCGCAAAGTCAATATTGCAACAGCAAGCTTTAAGAGCTTGACAAAAGAAGTAGAAAACTATCTGGCAACAGAAGGTGCACATAATTACTTTGATATGAATGAGGCAATGGTACTTGGAACATATAAGAATGTAAAACATCATATTGAAGTATTTAACTGTAAATAAATATAATATGAAACAGGTATTGCATGAGGAAAAGTGTAATACCTGTTTTTTATTTGCAAAAAATAAAAAACGAGTTATAATATATGCGTGCACGATAACGCAAAAGAAAAGAGGAGAAAAAATGGCAGTGACAATGCAGCAGATCGCAGATCTGGCAGGTGTATCAAGAGGAACTGTAGATAGGGCGTTGAATAACCGTGGACGTATTCGACCGGAAGTGGCAGAGAAGATTAAGATGATCGCAAAGGAACTTGGATATCAGCCGAATATTGCGGCAAAGGCACTATCGTCAGGCAATCAGATCCTGCGGATCGGAGTTATTTTGCAATATGCAGATACCCCGACAATCCAGACAGTATTAGAAGGAGCTAAGGATGCAAAACAAGAAGTAGAACGGTTTGGCGGACGTGTGATGATCGACCAGATCAAGGGTGGAGATGTAAGACAGGTGCTGGACATTATGCGGGGTTATAAAGAAGCAGGTATGAAAGGAATCGTATTGATGCCATCGAATGATGAGATGTTGAAGAATACGATCAATCGTTATGTAGATGATGGAATTGAGATCATAACGATCAATTCGGACCTTGAAGATACAAAGAGACGTTGTTTTGTAGGACAGGATAATTATGCAGGAGGCTGTGTTGCAGGAGGTCTGATGGGAGAGATCATTCCTGATGGTGGAAAGGTCATGATCATATCAGGATCTGCAGACAATACAGCAACTGTGAAGCGAACCAAAGGATTTATAGCGGAATTAAGCTATCATTATCCATCGATCAAAATCCTGGAGCCAAGATTTGCATATGATGATAACTGGGTAGCAGGAAAATTATTAGAAGAACAGTTAGAGATCACGCCAGATCTGAAAGGAATCTATATGCCAGCACAGGGAGAAATCGGGGTATGTAAGATTCTTAAAAAATATGAATTAGAGAAGAAGATCAAGCTGATCGTACATGATTATGAGGGAGAGAATAAGAAGAATCTGAAAGAAGGTGTGATCGATTTTGTATTAAGACAGGATGCTTATGCACAAGGATACGAGTCGGTAATGGAGATTTTTCATAGTCTTTGTGGAAATCCAGGGCATAAAGAAGAATTTTGTTATGAAGATATTGTAATCAAAACACGATGTAATCTGTAAAGAGGAGAGAAATATTCAGGATACAGAAAGGATATTTCTCTCCTCTTTTTGTACTCAAATAGGATTTTCAAAAAGGTAAAAGGATAGATTTTGATAAAACTGCACAAATATCAAAACAAAAGATTGTGCATCTTCGACATTGTGTGCACGTGAACGCAATGCTAAGATAAATACATCAAAAGGAAAACAAAACAAAAACATAAACACAAAACGGAGGAGAAGGTTGAAAAAGAATAGTAGAGGACATCCATTCCATTAAGGACATCACAAAGAGACTAAAGCAGGTATACTGAATATGCCTATGGAAACAATTATAAAAAGAAAGCTGCAATAAGCCAACGTTTTTTATGACGTTTTGTGCCTTGAGCAGCGCGAAAGGAATGAATATAAAGATGAAAATTGGATTTAACGAAGCAACAGCATTAGAGTGTAAAGGGCAGTCTTTGATTGCAGATTTAGAAGCATGTGAAAAATATGGATTTGATTATATTGAAATCCGTTTTGACTGTATTAAGGATTATTTAAAAGAACATACATTGGAAGAATTAGCAGATTGGTTTAAGAATCATCGTTTAAAACCATGGGCTTACAATACATTGCTCTTCTTTAATCAAAGAGACGAAGCAGGAAAGAGAGAGATTGATGAAGAGACAGAATTTATCATGGAAGTAAGTAAAGCTATTGGTATGAAGATGCTGATCACAGTTCCAGCCTTTGATGTTAAAGATAAATCAGTCAGTGAGATCAAAGAAGAAGCAGTCGAAAGATTACGTTATTTATCTGACAAAGTTGGAGAAGACATTAAAATTTCACTGGAATTTTGTGGGGCTCCAAATTGCTCTATCAATCAGTTTGGAACAGCATATGATATAGTTAAAACAGTTGATCGAAGCAATGTTGGAATTACGGTTGATACATTCCATTTCCATGAAATGTGTTCAAAATTAGAAGATCTGAAGGCAGCAGATGGTAATAAGATTTTTGCATATCACTTAAATGATTGTGAAGACCTGCCACTTGGCTCTTGCGGAGATGACAAACGTTTATGGCCAGGAGAAGGTGTTGTTGATCACGAAGGAATTGCGTCAGCATTAAAAGAAATTGGATTTGATGGAGTTTGCACGATTGAAGAATTCAGACCTGAATATTACGAAATGTCACATGATGAAAATGTGAAAAAGGCAGCAGAGGTGACAAGAGAATTCGTAAATAAATATTTCTAAAACTGGAAGAGTTGGTAAGATTAAAAGATTTTTGTTATTTTATTGATATAACACATTTGAAAAAGAAGCAGGAAACTATGGTTGTTCCTGCTTCTTTTGATCATTATGGTGTTTCTATCTTAATGGAATGCAGCTTAGCAAAATTACAGAATTCTTTACCAGGAAGTTGATCCGTAAGAACGTGATCAATATCTTCAAATGGACAAAACGTCATCAATGAAAAATTACCAAATTTGGAATGGTCAGCAAGTGCAAAACGGATCGTACTGTTTTCAATCACAGATTTTTTTACCAGATATTCTTCAGGAGATGCATTGCTAAGTCCGTTTTGAATGGAAATCCCGGTACAAGACATAAAAGCTTTGGTAATATTGTAAGCTTTGAGGTATTCAGCGATATTTCCATCAACAAAAGATAAAGTTTCTCTCTTTAAGAATCCGGGAAGAGAAATTACATTTAAGTTTTCATAAGGAATGGCTTTTAGAGAAACCTGCAGGCTATTTGTAAGGATCGTACATTCCTTATCAGTTATAAAATCAATAATATTATGACATGTTGTACCACTGTCAATAAAGATCGTATCATGATCACACACATGAGATGCAGCCAATTGACTGATGAGTCGTTTTTCTTGCATTAAGCTTTGATGGCGTGTGGAAAAAGGAAGCAGCATCTTTGAGGCAGGAAAATCTGCGATCGTAACGCCCCCATAAACTTTCTTGATCTTCCCAGACTGTTCAAGAGTTGCGATATCTCTTCGGATTGTGTTCTTTGATACATTAAATACTTCGCACAACGTATCAAGAGAGACAGATTTTTTTTCACGGATATATAATTCAATTTCATCAATTCGTTTCGTTCTCATAACAAATTCCTTTTAAATATTTTTATTCACATAGACCCTATTATTATAATATACTATAAATGGTAAAAAAAGAGATAAGAAAGAATTTGACACAAAAATAGAGAAATGATAGATTATAACCAGAAAAAAGTGCAGGTGAGAGTATGAAGATAACAATCAAACAGATTGCGGAGATCGCTGGAGTACATCGCTCTACAGTAGATAAAGTTTTACATAACAGAGAAGGTGTCAGCCAAGAAGTAAGGCAGCGGGTACAAAAGATTATAGATGAATATGGCTATCGTCCAAATCCAATCGGACAAGCATTAAAGAAACAAGATCAGAAGATAAAAATAGGTGTCATATTATTAGAGGTTGATGCAAAAGAAAGAATCCTTTCTGGAATCAAAGAAGGATTAAGTGCATACCAGTCTTTTGATATTGAACTAATGTATCATACGGTGAATTATCCGGATGTTGGTGAACAGATCCGTCTGATCCATAAGATGATCGAGCAAAAAGCAGATGGGATTATTTTAAGTCCGATCAACTCACCAGAGATCGTGAGTGTGATCGACTATTGTAATGGACTTCATATCCCGATCATCACAGTGAATACTGATGTAAAGGGAAGTCAACGTTTTTGTTTTATCGGACAGGAGGGAGAACGTGCAGGAAGAGTCGGAGGACGACTGATGGGAGAGTTCTTAAATGGTAAAGGAAATGTCGCTGTATTTACAAGTGACGGTCATGAACAACAATCATTTTCTTATAATAAAAGAGATAAAGGATTTCGAGCCATGATTAAAGAAACTTATCCAAAGATGCATGTGTTAAAAAGTATACGAACCGATGAAGATGCTATGACGATCGCAGAAGAAACAAGGAATCTTTTAGAAAAAGAAAAATATTTAAAAGGAATATTTATCACTTGCGGAGGTGTAAGAGAAGTAGGAAAAGTGTTAAAGGAACAAGGAAAAGAGGATATTAAGGTTATTTGTTACGAAGATTATCCGGATATTTTGCAGTTGTTAAAGGAAGAAGTCGTGGATGCAACGATCACAAGCCAATTAAAAGTTCAGGGAAAACAATCCATAGAGTATTTGTTAGATTATCTTGTCTATGATAAAAAACCACCGAAAAAACATTTGTATACCAATATAAGAATCCTATTAAAAGAATGTATTTATTAAGAAATGAGAGCCGAAATTTTATGAAATCAATAAAATTTCGGCTTTTTTAATAAAAATAAAGGAAATTATTTGTTGAAATTGTACATTGACAGAAACAATGAAAAAGAGTATTCTAAGTACATAAACAACGAGCACGAGCTCGCAATCGATGAAAGGAAGGTGCATATGGAGGAAAATATGATCATTACGATCAGCAGGCAGTACGGAAGTGGTGGTTCACAGGTGGCAAAGATCCTGGCAGAACGGATGGGGGTATGGTGTTATGACCGAGATATACTTACCATTGCTGCAGAACGGATTGGGAATGAAGAACTGACAGAAGATACCATCAATGATCTGAATTATAAACGAAATGATGTTGCATCTGCAGGAATCACAGGAGTTATGGGAATGGGAAATATTCCAATCTATAACCAGATGTTTTTAGAACAGGCGAAGATCATCAGGAAACTTGCAAATTATGGATCGGCAGTATTTCTTGGAAGATGTGCAGATTATATTTTAAAAGATATTAAGAATTGTACATCCGTTTATCTTTATGCAGATCGCGAATTTAGAAAGAACAGAGTCAAAGAAATTTATGGATCAAATGCTGAAATCATGGACAAAGAAGAAAAGAACAGAGCAGATTATTACAATTACTACACAGGAAATCGGTGGGGAGATATCAATAATTACGACTTTGCGATCAATACAAGTAAGGTAAGTTTTGAAGAAGCAGCAGATTTGATCTATCGCTTTGCAAAAGATAAACAAAAGAATTTAAAAGACAGATAAAAAAGATAAATATTTTTTTACTACTGTCATACACCTAAAACTTTTAGGTATTAATAGTCTATATAAAAAGTAAAGGAAACAAACAAGCACAACAATAAAAAGAAATGCGACTCCAAAATCTCTTTGTAATTTATCTGTTCCCATAATACTTTTTTGCAATGAGATTGCAAAAATTATAGTACACATAAATGTAATTATTGCTAATGTAATCCTTTTAAATGTCCATATTCTTTTAATCATTTTCTTCTCCAACCTTTTTAATAAATTCTAAGTTGTCTATTCATTTTTCGTAACAGTATCAACGATTTCTTGATATTCTTCATCTGTTAATACTTTCGCCCATAATCCATAGTGAACTTCATCAAATTCTTCATAAAATATAGGATCATTCGACTGGGTAACAGGAAATAATGCATGTCTATCTTCGCCCATCACACGATAGGGGGCAAGATTGCATAAAAAGCCTTT
>OLFB01000587.1_pt1 | contig 9634 bp, 10 predicted proteins | sample 1603111 | NCBI WGS metagenome assembly OLFB01 (sample SAMN02674964, study PRJEB24791) | human gut metagenome, SKBSTL008 | isolation source: stool | host: Homo sapiens | place: USA | reverse complement strand
TTTTGAGCCTCATTCATATTATGTGTTGTTAAAAAAATTGTAGTTCCACTTTCTTTTAACGTTTTCATCATCGAATGAATTTGCAATGTAGTAGCTGGATCCAGACCACTGGTAGGTTCATCTAAAAATACTATTTTAGGAGAATGTAAAATAGCTCTGGCAAATGACAATCTTTGACGCATTCCCTTAGAAAGATTAGAAACACTTTTTTTGAACTTTCTATCAGACCAACTTTTTCTAATAAATCATTGATTACTTTTTTTCGATTACTAATTGAATAAATTCTAGCATACAGTTCTAGATTATCATAACAATTTAATCTATCATATAGCCCGTCATTGTCTAAAACCATGCCAAATGATGGGAAACTTTCATCAATTTTTTTATCTAATTCTTTCCCCAATATAGCAATATTTCCTGATGTTGCCGAAAGTAGACCAATAAGCATTTTTATTAAAGTTGTCTTTCCAGCTCCCGAAGGTCCAAGCAAGCCAAAAATTTCCCCCTCTTCAACACTTAAAGAAATATTATTTAAAACTTGTCGCTGGTCAAATGCTTTACAAACATCTTTTATTTGAATTACCTGCATAAATTATTCCTCACATTATCAAGAAAAGGACAGTACTAAAATATTAGCACCATCCTCCTTGTTTTAAGGACAGCTCTGTCCCATACATAATAGAGCTATGCTGCAAATGAAGCAGCTACAGCACAACCAGCTGCTGCTGCACCAGCAGTTGCGGATGAGGCAACATCGGAAGCTACAGTCTTTTCATTGCTATCAGCAATAATACTGTCCATTTCATGTTCCTCAAGAAGTCCATACTTTTCCATATTAAAGCTCCTTTCTATATAATATTACATTATCCCTTTTTTTCAAGGGTTAGTGCCAAAGTAGATTAAAAGCTAAATGCGATTAGTCAACAAATTTTGATAATTCGCTTTGTTCAATAATATCTGCCATCTGTCGTGTACGTAATGCATATGTATATTGAGAAATGGATTCATATAATCCTGAATACTTTTCACGATTCGTAATACTATTTTTAGTCAAACATGGATACTGCTTAATAATAACGTTCCTCTGATCAATAAAAATATCATCTACCCTGTTACAAATATATTCATCAAATAAAGTTCGCAGATATTCCATTACAATCTCATGATTGTCAATAGATGCCATGGCAGATACATAATATTTAACCGCCTGCAAGAACGAAAACTCACTCTTATTAATTAAGTCCTTAGAAATACCTTCATCTGCCATATACATAATATAGTCCATCTTTTCTGAAGCTTTACTATATTCACCTCTAAGCACATAATTCATCGCGATAAAATAAGCACATCCACAATATATTTTCTCGCAAGGTACATCTTCAGTATTAACTACACCATAGTATGATTCCATTGTATTTTCATACGCATTACCAAGGAAATATTCCATTGTTGATATGAACAACTTACTATTTTTTGCATTAATTTTTTCTGGGCAATCGCGTAGAATATTTGACACATAGTACCGTGTATTTGTTGCCCTGAATTGCAGATCGCTAGGATATACCATCTCAGATAAACCTGGAATAATAATATGAAAACTAGGGAAACCCAAATATGAAACATCTCTTATCATAACATCATATCCAGCATTAGTGATTTTTCCAATCCATCTATGTAAAATTTCCCAGTTATCCATACCAGATACATCTTCAACTGGTGTAAAAGCATATGTCGGATTCTTGCTAAATAACTGATATGGATACTGACCCATACCAAATTTATAGCTGTTATATATATTTTTCCATTCATCAACATGGTTATTGGTAAAGTCAACAGAACTTCTTTTTGAATACTCTGCCAAATCTTGTCCTTGAGTCGCTTCTGTTAACGTTCTCTCTATTGCTACCCCAAAATCTGGATGACAGCCAAGCTTTATTCCGTATTTCCCGTATTCTTTTCATAAACAATTAATGCTGCAACTGGATACTGACCACCAAACGAACAATCCTTGATAAAATAATAATAGCCTTCTTTCTCTTGTTCCTTAAGTTTTTGAATAATCTCATAAACATATGGGAACTGCTGAATATATTCTTCTGGAACATCTGGAAGCGCTGGCTTTTCAGTAAATATTCTTCTTTGAACAACTCTTTCAATTATCTCAGACAACCCTTGAACAAGGGCCTCTTCTGGTGAATTTCCAGCACACATACCGTTTGAGCCATAAAATGGTGTATAGGTTGACTTCGGCAAATATACAACTTTCTTTTCTTTTATGCTATAGAAAGGTAACGTAATATATTTATCTTCTAATCCATAAATATGATAATCAACCTTTTGGACATCATAAAACGCTTTCGCTTTCTCCTCATCAGAAACTCCACTAAGTCCCCTCTGAGAAAAATATAAAGAGGTAAATGAATTAGCGTTTTGAACAATCTCAGCTGATGAAAGTATTTTTTCATCAGGAGACATAAAAAAGGGAAATTTACTTCCAAAAAACACTCTTGGTCCCAATATATCATTCTGATAACGCTCAAAAAACTCCGCATAAGCGCTGGCTTTAGCGTAAGCTTTAGAAACGCCTTTACCATTAGCTCCTATTTTAGTTCCCCTAAAATCTAAGCGAAGAGCATATGTTCCGATGGAACTTCTTTCCTGCCATGTTTCAGTTACTTCAACCTTCATATTTTTTAAAATATCTTGAAGAAATTGGACCGTTTCTTCCGGAGTTTTCTGTTTATAATGCATCAATTGTATTTCACTCATATCAACCAACCTTTCTAATCTATAATTTACTAAAACTTTCCATACCCCAAATCATAGATTATTTTTCATTAACATACGGAATTATTGTGCTAGAATAATTGTTCCAACTAACACACTTGTTATTACTTTTCTTCTATCGTATGCTTTTTAATTTCACCTATAATCACCTTATAATTTCAATCTCTTACTAATCCCATTGAGCAATATACTCTTTATTTACCCAGCCATATGTTCCAGTTTTTAATCTTTGTACATAAAACCACTCCAAACCTCCTTTTCCATATTTACTCCAATCAATCCACACCAATTCACCTGAATACATTAACTCTAAAATTTTAGAATTAGTATTTGGATTATTTCTAAGTCTTACTCCATTTCCTGCTACCTCAGCATTAGCATTATGAGTACTTAATACAGCTAAGCTCCTATTATTTTCGGCATCATATGCTAATATTTCAAAATACTGCTCTTCTATCTCAGAATTGTCTTTAATCTCATCTGCATATGTTCTAGTTCCTCCTCCCATAATTCCAATTGCAATTGTCATTATTAACATACATAATACTTTCTTCATTTTTTCATTTCTCCTTTGTAAATTATTTTATTATTGTTTTTATGACAGCATTTCCCTGCTCCTGTGATGCCTCTTCATAACTCGCTCTCATCGCTTCGCATACTTTTTCATCTATTACACAAATGCTGTAAAATGTATCCTCTGACTGGCTATAACTTACTTTACAAACGTTTCCATCCTTTGTTGTAAAGTAGAAATCTATAATGCCCTTCCTTAGCATTTTCTCTGAGTTTATGGCATATTCTATTTCTTTTTTGCTCCAGCCTTCATTATAATTCATGAACTTCTCGGCAATATTTTCTGCCTCTACAGCTTTTTGTTCATAAAGCGGCTTATTTTCAAGTTCTGACGACGAAGAATACTCCGCCAAATTTTTCTCCACATAATAAACTGTCACACTCTGCATATCCACTGCTGCTGAATACTCTATGCCACTGCTTTTATCTGTGATATATACATATTCACTTGAAAATGTTCCGTCACTTCCGTTACTCATATCATGCTCAACATCGACATCCACATTATGTATATCTATTCCATATACTCTTGCCACTGTTTCCTTTGCTATATTCACAGCATCCTGTTCGCTTATGTTTTCTTCAACATTCTGTTTAGACAGCTCATTTTTATTATCCTGTGATAAGCTGTAATCCCTTGAATAACAGAAATCTATTATCTCAAGAATATCCTCATCCGTAAGTTTTTCCGGCAGATAAAATGTACTGGTGTTTTCTTCAAAACACACCTTATCTGAATCTGCCTTATCCGGTGAATCAATACTTTTTAATTTATTTTTGGGGAATTTTCCACTATTTTCATAGTCTCTCTGTAATTCCTTAAATCGGTTAATTTCATCATCTGTCAGCTCTCGCGAATAAGAATCCGCATCCACAGCCGCTTTGTTGACCTGACTTACATAGTTTTCTTTTTCTGTATCAGATATGGAATTCATTATGTCAAAAATATAATTTTTTGCAGCATATACACCGCCTGTCCCAGCCAGCACTATTGCTGCCACAACCGCTACAGCCACTGTTTTGTGAATCTTATATTTCGCTGGTACATTTTCTTTCAAGCACCGGTCTACACAATTCTCAACCATCAGGTTATAGCTGTCAGGAATATTTACTTTTTGAGATGACGCATAAATTTTTAATTTATCATCAACACTATTGCTTATATCTTTCATTGCACTCTCCGTTTACTTATAGTATTGTTGAGAGCTTATCCCGCCCTCTTGCCAGTCTGGATTTTACTGTTCCTGTAGGAATTTTTAACATTTTTGAAATTTCCCCGACAGAAAACTCTTCATAATAATATAAAATTATTACCTCTCTGAATTCTTCCTTCAATTCCATTACTATCGGTAACATCTCATCAGACTCAAACGCCTCTGTGACAGCGGTATCTTCCAATTGTTTTTCTACTATTTTCCACTTGCTTCTTTTTCGCACAATATCATGTGCTGAATTTACCAATATCTGCATCAGCCATGATTTTGCACTTGTTTTCTTTCTGAGCCTCTGAATATTTCCGAAAGTCTTTACTATCGCATCCCCGACAGCATCCTGTGCATCCGCATCATTTTCCACTATCGTATATGCCAGTCTGTACATACCCTCTTTATTTTCAAAGATCAGCTCCGCAAGTTCCTCCTTTGTTATAAGTTGCATATGCTTTTCCCTTCCGTAAACTGTTTACATATATTAGACAGTATAAGGTATGTTTTGGTTCCATGAAATTTAATTTTTTGAAAAAAGTCAAAAAAAGAAGCCCCGACCGAAATCGATGCTCCTTATGCCTTAGTTTATTATATATGAATTATTTTATTAACTATTTCGCCTGAAATTTATTTGCCAGCACCTTTGTCAGGATGTTGATTAAGAATACGATTACGAGAAGCACAACCGCAATTCCAAATGCCTGGTCGAATTTTCCTTCACTTGTCGCTGCAAGGTAGAGCTTGATGGTAAGAGTTCCACCTGACTGCATTATCTTTGAGAAATATCCGCTGGCAACCTTTGGAAGCATTCCTGCACTTCCTGCTGTAAAGAGGAGTGCTGCTGACTCACCGACTATTCGGCCGATTGCAAGGATAACACCTGTGATGATTCCCGGCATGGCTGACGGCAGCAGGATGGTGCGGATGGTGTGCCATTTTCCGGCTCCAAGTCCGACTGCTCCGTGTCTGTAGCTGTCCGGTACAGTTTTAAGTGCCTCCTGTGTATTTCTTGTGATGAGAGGCAGCACCATGAGTGTCAGTGTCAGTGAGCCTGTCAGTATACTGTAGCCAAAGCCTATTGTCTGTCCAAAGAACATCATTCCGAATAGGCCAAAGATGATTGACGGTATTCCTGCAAGTGTCTCTGTAGCAAACTCTATTGTGGATACGAGCTTACCCGGCTTTGCATACTCATTCAAGTACACAGCTGCTCCCACTCCGACAGGAGTTGCTATGAGCATGGTGATAATTATGATGTAAAGTGTATTGAGCAGGTTTCCCGCTATTCCGACAGTGCCTCTTAATACAGATGTCTCGCTGGTCAGGAACTGCCAGTTTACCTGGCCGATTCCCCTGACAAATACATATATGATGATTCCCGCAAGCAGCACTACCGATAATGCTGCACACAGATATATGAAAAAATATACTACGTCATCGCCTATTCTGCGGCGTTTTCCATTTATACTAGTCATTTTCCACAGCTCCTTTCTTTTTGAGTTTCATAAGGGTGAGGTTGATTATCATGATAAACACAAAAAGCACAAGACCTACTGAGAAAAGCACCTGTCTGTGAAGTCCGCTGGCGTATCCCATCTCGCTGACGAGCTGTGTTGTAAGGAAACGCACTGAGTTGAACGGAAGTGGAAAGCTTACCGTTCCACCGGCTACCATGTTGATAGCCATCGCTTCTCCGAGCGCACGACCTATTCCGAGCACAATTCCTGTCATGATTCCTGATTTTGCTGCAGGAACCGTCACTTTAAATATTGTCTGTATCTTTGTTGCTCCAAGAGCAAGGGATGCCGCTCTCATCTGCTGCGGTACTGCCTGTATTGATGATACGCTCATGTTGATTACCGTAGGAAGAATCATGATTGCAAGCACTATGATTGCTGCAAGCAGATTTGATCCGCCGGTAAACTGATGTGTTGCTGAGTTTGCAAAAATATGTTTCTCCAGCTTGTATAATACCGGATTAAGTATCATAAGTCCCAAAAGTCCATAGATTACTGATGGAATGGCTGCAAGCAGCTCTACTGCCGGCTGCACTACCGCTGAGAGCTTTTTATTTGACACCTCAGTGAGAAATACTGCCGTAAGAAGAGCAATTGGTACTCCTATGAGTATAGATACTGCTGTTCCTAAGATGGATGTGAGGATTATGTACAATATTCCGTAGCTTGGGTCTGCCGCTGTCGGCGCCCATTTTGTTCCGAATAAGAGGTTTAACACTCCGACCTTGAAAAATGCCGGCGCGCCTTTAAGGAACATATAAATTGTTATTGATAATACTGCGAATATTGCCACAACCGCACATACCGTGAATATTATTTTGGCAACATTCTCTACTATGGATTTATGTTTCATTTGATACTCCTTGTTTCAAAAAGTTCCCCAGGAAACCTGCCATTTCCTGAGGAAACCCTGTATCTTATCGATATGTATTAATACTGATGTCTAATATCGATGTCTGTATTTTGTATTTTTTTATGCTTATACTTACTAGTGATGTCTCGCATCGATGTCTGTATTTCGTATCATTAATATGCCCGATAATTTCTACTGAGGGAGGATAAGACCTACCTTCTTGATAACTGCCTGTCCCTCATCTGAGTTTACATAGTCAAACCAAGCTTTAACAATACCGTTCTGCTCGTCAATCTTGCCCTTTGTAGCCATTACGAATGGACGAGAAAGGAGATATTTGCCTGCTACAATGTTTTCCTCTGTTGCCTCTACTCCGTCAATTTTCATTGCTGTTACTGTATCATCAAGCACGTCAAGTGAAACATATCCGATTGCTCCCGGTGTTGAGCCTACCTTTGCAAGAACTGCTCCTGTTGAGTCAAGCTCCTGTGCATATTTGCACTGATCCTTTACATCAAGAAGCTCCTCGAAGGCTCCTCTTGTACCTGAAGCTGCCTCACGGCCGATTGCTACGATTGCCTCATCTTTTCCACCAAGGTCTTTCCAGTTTGAAATCTCACCTGTGTAGATTTTCTTTAAGTCATCTGATGTAAGCTCTGTTACTGAGTTGTCCTTGTCTGTGATTACTGCGATTCCGTCGATTGCTACGATGTTTTCCTCAACACCGTTTGCTTTCTCATCATCTGTAAGTGCTCTCGATGAATCTCCGATATCTACGCTTCCTGCTGTTACTGACTCGATTCCTGAACCAGAGCCTGTATACTCTACTGTTACTGTTACTCCAGGGTTTTTCTCCATGAATGACTCCTTGAGCGCCTCACAAAGCTTCTCCATTGAAGTACTTCCTGCAAGTGAAAGTGAACCGCTTAAGTTCTCATTTGATGTGCCTTCATCTGCGCTCTTATCTGCGCTTGTATCTGCATTGTTGTCTGCTCCGTCTGAGCTTGAGCCACATCCTGTAAATGCTGCTGTCATCATTGTTGCAGCAGTTGCTAAAACTAAAAGTTTTTTCATACGATTTTTCATTTTAATTTCCTCTTTCATTTCTTTCTTGAATTTATTTCTTTGTTTGTTACAACTGATATAGTAATGGGGAAATGTAAAATGCAAAATCATTAGTGTGTAAAATGCATGTAAAAAAATATTTTTAATTTACAGTACGATTGTAAATTTATATTCTCCGGTGGCTGTACATCTGTTCTGCCGGATGGTGGCTCTTTGAGCGTGGGAGTCACTTTATTTGTACTTTCATCTGCTGTATTGCCGAATGTGTCTGTGTTTGCGTTTTCTGTATATGTGTTTGTGTTTTCAGCATTTTATCACCTGCACATTTTTTCTATTTCATGCTCTACGTCAATGGGGTCCAATGGACTTTCCGCTGTTTCATATGTCAATATAAGATTTTTTCCCTGATAATATCCATTTTCGTTATATTTCAATATCTTTCGATAAGCTTTATTTCGATAATCAGGATTGTCTATCAATCCAAGATGCTCCCAAAGAATTATGTCGCCATTTTTCTTCTCAACCGTAAAATCGGGATAATAAATAACATCTGAGATTTTAATCGCCTTCTCGTACTCAAACTTTATATTATTATCATACAAGGCTGTCGCAATAATTACTTCTGATTTTGACCGCACTATAATTCCCATTTTAGTATAAAACTTGAGAGCTTCAGGGTTAGGAACCTGTGACTTTTCATTTTCCTTCTCATCAACTGCTAAAAGTATACTTCTATAATGTTTTTGCTTCAACATTTTCTGGGCATAATCGGTTTTATATTTTTTCCGGGCCTTCCTGTTTGTCTCAAGTAGTCTGAGCTCATTTATTGTGTCCTTCAGATAAAGCTCCATATATTTTTTATTGACAAGATTTCTGATTTCTTTATCATTTTTCTTTGATAAATACTCTCTTCTGCCATTTTTCCAAACATACCATTTAACATTTCCATCTTTTTGTGTAGGATAAATTGTTCCTTCCTCAGTGATTGTCTCCAGTCTTTCCTGAATCTCTAATATCTCACTTTCCAACCAATGGATTCTATTATCTATTGAACTTATTTTATTTTCCTCCTAACTCTTTGCATCATGTGATGCCATGTATGTGATTCTAACAGTAATTCAATTGTTTTTGTGGGGAATATGATAAATGAAAACTGTCATTTATCTTCAAAAGTGGAGATTATGGTCTCCATTTGTTTGATAGCACAATATAAATATATAAACCGACTATAGTTTGGAGCTGTTTTATGATTTTAATGGATTTCAGCTACTTTTTCCTGCTCTTTTTCGGCTTTTTGGGCTGGTTTGGGGTGCTGTTTGTGGAATTTCTGCGGTTTCAGCTACTTTTTTCCTGATCTTTTTCGGATTTTTGGCTGGGTTTGGGGTGCTGTTTGGGGGATTTCTGCGGTTTCAGCTACTTTTTCCTGCTCTTTTCCGGATTTTTGGCGGGATTTTGGGTGCTGTTTTGCGAATTTTTGCGGTTTCAGCTCCACAAGACCCGCTTGCTATGCTACCAACCTATGGCTATTGTACATTATGATAATTGAAAAATCCAGCATTTTCTAAATAAAAAGACATAAACCAAAAATGAAATTTTAAATTCCACCACCACATTTGGTGGTGGAATTTACTCCC
>OLFB01000577.1_pt1 | contig 9758 bp, 10 predicted proteins | sample 1603111 | NCBI WGS metagenome assembly OLFB01 (sample SAMN02674964, study PRJEB24791) | human gut metagenome, SKBSTL008 | isolation source: stool | host: Homo sapiens | place: USA | reverse complement strand
AATTCATGTATAGAATAATATTTACTCAAAGAATCAACTCCTTTCAATAATATTCTACTCTAATATCTTATAACACTCAACATGTACTTATATGATTTTATAATTTATATTTAACTGTTAATAACCTCCTGAAATTCATTTGGAGATAATATGAAAAAAATAGGAAGAAAAATTAAGAACATTTCTCCTCCGCGGAGGCATTGTCCCAGGAAAAATTGGATAAATGGATATGCAAAAGTGGTTTTCCGCGGAGAATAAAAGTATTTTGAGATGCAAAAAAGACTCCAGTCATATTAACTGAAGTCTCTTTCCATTCTGATCACTTTTTGTAATCCGTCACGCTGCAGGTTGGTAATCCTTTGGTATCCCATGACATACCTGCCTTTTTCTTCCATGTCCGGCTGCCAAGCAGGAATCCGCCAGACTGCGCATCCAGAATATACCATTTGCCGCCAACTCTTACCTGATTCCACTGATGGCTTGGGTTACTTGCCTTGGAGTCTGCGTGTACATATCTGCAGTCTACTCCGATTGCATCACAGAGTGCTTTCATGGCTCTGGCATATCCGGAGCATTGTGCTTCTCCATATACCAATGCACCCCAGGCGGTGTTTGCATAATTATACTGCCAGCCTTTATAAGCGTAGCTGCAGTTGCTGCGGAGATAATTATATGCAGTCAGTACCCTGTCATAGTCTGACATTCCTTTACGGATGTAATTGATCTTGAAATTCTGGACAACACTCCGGACCTGTGCCAGATGCTGCGCGTCCAGATACGGACCGAAGACGCTGCCATACTGATAATCACCTTTTACAGTTGCTGTTTTTAAGGTGATCTTTCGGGCTTTGCTTTTGGAACTGTAAATATTTTTGCCCTTTATGACTCTGTACGCCAGCACTCTGTACTGATAAGTCTTTCCGGCCTGTACATTTTTGTCAGTTGTGGAGATTACATTTCTTTTTTTGACATTTTTCAGGAATGACCACTTTCCGTTATCATATCGGTACACCCTGTAGCCGTCTGCCTGTGCGATATAGCTCCAGGAAAGATTTACGGTTTTATTGTCCGTGGAGTAACACTTGTAAAGCTCCGGTGTCTGCAGATTGACCTTTACATCAATGATATTTGATACAATCTCCACGCTATATTCTCCGCTGTCCGGATCATACACCATGTCGCCATAGACCAGTCTGTAGGAATATTGATGTCCGGCTTTTGCCGTAGTATCTACAAAAGTCAGATTTCCCTCCACGCATGTATCATGGGAATAGCACTGTACCTTGAAATTATCCCCGTAGTTCATATACAGATTGTCACCAAGGACTTCCCAGAAGTCTCCTATTACCCTGAAACTATCCAGTTTTTCTAATTTTCCACCTTGAGATACCGGCTTTTCTGAACGATAGATGTCTATTCGATTAGAGTCTGGAGTGGCTACCTCTGCCTTAAACTGAATCTGACTTGCCTCTATAGACTTTCCGTCATATATTTTCAAGAGTTTTGTATCTTCTCTTTGCGCTGCATTTACCGTAAAACCTGTTCCGAGACATATCCATAATGTCATTATTATCAGCAAAAATATTGATTTCTGTATAAATGAGTTTTGTTTTCTTTCTTCTAATTTCATGGTTTTCCCTCTTTTATTTTGATGTAATTCCTTGAGAATGCCCGGTAGATACAACTTAGGCTTGAAAAGGATTCATGTCCTGCAACGACCAGACAGAAATTACATTCCTAATTTCTGTTTGGTATTTGAAAGTTCTTTTCTTATTAAGTTGTTATTTGATGACTGAGCAAAGCTATACCATGTAGCGTTTGCATGATATTTCTTGTAATAAGTTTCATACATATTTCCTGAGGTTTTCTTGCCGTCCATATACCAGTCTCCTTCCATTGCATCCCCCTTCCATATGAACTTGTGGACCAGTCCAACAGACCCATCTTTTTTGGTTCCATAGTAATAATTATCCCCACACGCATTACCAGTTAGCTCTAACAGATATTTTCCGTTGTATTTACATATACCCAAACCTCCAAAATATGGCATATTGTTTCCAGACCATGAAATACGTGAGGTAACCCGTTTTGCAGATTTTCCGCCATACTTCCACAATTCTACATGATATTGAACTTTGTCTTTGTTATACCTTTCTGTTTGGTATGTCAGGATAAGTTCGTTGATGCCGTCATTATTGAAATCCAACAATTTGGCATAGCATAGTCCCGTCCAAAACTGTTTCTGCTCATTTAATTGAGCTTCCCCATATTTTTTCTCATAACTTTGTATCAGATTCCGGTAAGCTGAAGTTGGATCTTTGATATTTCCTTCTTTTTTGACCGTTACCTTGCAGACGAGATTGTAAGTATCGCCATACTGTTTAACTTTACACCTGATATAAGTTGTACCGGCTTTTTTTGCCTGGATCTCGCCGGAAGAATTGACTTTTGCTACCTTCTTGTTATCAGAAGAATACTTTACGTTTGACAAATAACTGATGCCTGTACAAGGGAACTCTTTTTTCTCCTTTACTTTCAGTGTGATCTTTGTGGTATCCGTATCCGGCTTCAGGGATGCAAGTTTTACTTTCTTTTTCGTCCAGAAAAATACAAAGGGAACCATATGCAATAATCAATGCATCCGCATCTGCGAACGCCTGATAATCATAAACTACATTGAACTGATAATCATAATCATCTTCCGTATCTTCGCCAAAATAAGATTTATAGTAATAACTACTGTGAATCCCAAGAAAAACAGAACATTTACGTCCATAGACTTAGCTGCATGAAAAATACCCTGCATCAGATTCATCGTATGCGGTGAATTTGCATTTCCGATCATTACACCAATCGTATACCTTTTCTCCATACGTATGCTCCCTTTCCACAAGTCTTTGTTTTCGTTTTATTTTACAATATTTTTTGCCATCATTCAATATATTTTAGTTGTTTTTACCAAATTATTTAAATATCTGCAACCCCTTTCCCGTTTACAGGATTCTACGCCTCATGCGGAGCACTATATATCACAGGTACATTACGAAGTAATTTCCTGCGACATACAAAAATTACCGCCAGGTCTATTTCAATCCGCGGTAATTTTCATTTTCTGTTATTCAGATTTCATGATCAGTAGATTGTCACTGCCATAATTATATATACAAGAATAGATACCAGACAGTACATGGAGTTTGTTGTGGAAACATAAGCGCTTCCTTCTTCATCTTTCATAAAAGTCTGCATACTGAATGTGGCCGGTGCTGACATATAACTGATAATTGCAAGATTGACCAGCCGATCATCACCTACCAGATAATGTACAGCAACAAGAACTCCTGCGATCATCACTGCCTGAAGCAATACACGTAAGATGATCGTGGCAATGCATGGCTTTAATAATTTCGCATTCAGTTCCATGCTGTATCCCACTACCAGTAAAATAATGGCAGTCACAGATGTGGTGAGAATATTTTCCACACTCTGGTACACGCCTCCGAAAGGACTGTCTAAAACTGCAAGGATCACCTTCGATAATCCTGCAATAATTCCCAGGATACTTGCAATAAATGCCGGAGTCTTTAATGCACTGAAAAACAGTTTTTTCACATCAATCTTCTCACCGTTTTCCACCTGTCCCAGCATTCCCATATATACACTGAATCCAAACAACAGTCCGGCAATATCCAGAACTGCAATACGGGAAAGATTTTCACTGCCACAGAGGCTTGTATATAACGGATAGGCCATAAGTCCCCCTTCATATACGCTTACCATAAACGGTAGATATTTCTGATAGGTTCCTTTCAGAAATGGCTTCAGCAAAAAGCCCAGACCAAAGGATACTACCAGCATTACAAACATGATCAAAATCAGGATTCCGGTTTCTTTATTATATTCCGCTGTTGCCAGAGCATGAAAAATAGCAACCGGAAGCATAACATTCGTTACAAGCACCTTCATGTTATTGATTCCGTCTCTGGTCAGAATCTTCCATTTTCTGCACAGCATACCGACCACGATCATAACCAGTACAGGCAGAACAATTTCTAATACATTCACTTTTTTACTCCTCCTAATATATAACTCAGCTTTGTTTATTGTAACTCAAAAAAACATTTTTCGCCACCTATACTTTCTGTTGTATTTTCACTTTTTTGCAGTTATAATTTTATGTGAATTTACGAAAAAAAAGGAGAACTCAAATGAATACTTTCAGCATTCTGACTGCTCAGATCGGAATGTTCGTGATCTACATGCTTGCAGGCGTGATCCTGATCCGCACACGGGTTATGAACAGAGAAAATCTTGAAGTCATTTCAAAATTTGTAATAAAACTGGCGCTTCCTGTAATGATTTTTATCAATACTGTAAACGGAGTGGAACGTAAAACTCTTTTTCATTCACTGAGCATTTTTCTGATTGCGGGAATTATGTATATATGTCTGTTTTTACTCAGCTACATATCTGGTATTTTTTTTCATCTGCATGGTAACCACAGGCAGCTTTACAGTGCCATGAGCGTATTCGGAAATGTGGGATTTATGGGTATTCCCATAGTAACCAGTATTTATCCGGAAAACGGTATGCTCTACATCTGTGTATTTACCATTATTGATCAGCTCATGCTGTGGACAGCAGGTGTACGCCTTACTTCAGGTACAGACAGTCAAAAAAACCGTTTTGATTTCCGGAAGCTGATCAATCCTGTTACTGTTTCCATCTTTCTTGCTGTGATCTGTGTGCTGACAGGAATCCGGCTTCCTGAAGTTCTGAACAATTCCCTTCAGAAAATCGGCCAGACCGCCACACCTCTCGCAATGATCTATCTTGGCGGTGTTTTCACCTGTATCGATGTACTGAAAAATATCCGGAGACTGGATTATTATGGAATTGTCATCCTAAAAATGCTTTTGTTTCCGCTTTTCTTCTATGTATTACTTGGATATCTTCCGGTTTCTTCAGAAATCCGCACTACCATGGCTCTGACTTCTGCAATGCCAGTTATGTCCTCTGTGGTAATGATGGCAAATGCCTACGGATCAGATGGCGATTATGCAATGGGTGGAATTCTTGTTACAACTATCTGTTCTGTTTTTACACTTCCATTTATTTACTGGATTTTTCATTTTATCGGATGATTTAAATATAATACTTTTTTATAAATATTTATAAATTTCATTTATAAAAAAGTGTGGTATACCAACTCTACGACAGCGCTTTCCGCATTCTGGATATCCGCAACAATCTTCTGGATAATTTCACCGGTTCCAGAAAGCAGATCATTGATCTGGCAGCCTCCACCATTCCTTCTTCTTATCTCCTTCCTGAACTTCTCGCAGGTTTTGGCAGAATGTATCCTGATGTATATTTCCATTCCTGGCAGACAGACAGTTCCGGTGCTATTAACCGTGTACTGGATGGGACCGTAGACCTGGCTTTGACAGGACAGAATACAGGAGACGACAGCTGTGTATTTATTCCCTTCTGTCAGGATAATATGGTGATTGCTACCCCTGTGAATGATCATTATTTAAACTTAAAACAAAAAGAACAACCTGTTGTTTTCAGGACTTTATCAAGGATCCTGTTATCATCAGGGAAAAAGGCTCCGGAACCAAAAAGGAAATGGATATTTTTCTGGAAAATGCCGGTATTGAACCTTCCAGTCTGAATGTAGTAGCCCGCATGAATGACCTGGAATCAATCAAAAAATCTATTGTAAACGGGCTTGGATTTTCCATTCTTTCTGCCAGATCTGTCGTTGACCTGCAAAAAACAAAGCAGATTCTTCTGTTTCCATTAGAAGAATCTGCTCACAAACGCAGTTTTTATATTGTTTACAGTAAAAACAGAATTCTGAAATCCCATGTACGCCAGTTCATTCACTATGTAAAAGAATACTATCAGACAGTCTGATTAATATTCTGATATTTTTTTGGCATCCAATTTCCCTTCCATGCATAGATAAGCATGAGTACCATTCCTACAGCCCATGAAACAGGATACAGTACATATATAATATCAATGCTGGTGAAATGTGGAACCACAAACTGAATCCACAGAATACGGAACAGGCATAATGCAAGCAGCATCACTACCATGGGAGGTACCGTCTTTCCTGTTCCGCGAATGGTTCCTGCCAGGGAATGCATAATTCCCAGAAGGAAATAGAACGGGCAGAAATATTTCATTGCCTGTGCCCCATAATAGATTACTTCTTTATCACTGCTGAAAATCCCTATGATCGGTCTGGAAAAGGTCAGCAGGAGAATTCCTGTCACGATCGTATAAAGCACGCTCATTCCAAGAGTTACTCTCAATCCTTTCCTGATTCTGTCTGTTTTTCCCGCACCATAGTTCTGACCGGTAAAAGTCGTTGCTGCCATACTAAAACTCATTACCGGCAGAATGTTAAACCCATCTACTTTCAGGTATGCACCAAAACCCGCCATTGCACTGGCTCCGAATCCATTGACACCAGATTGTACCAGTACATTTGAAAAGGAGATTACCGTGTTTTGAATTGCAGTCGGCAGACCTACCTGGATAATCCGTCCTGCCATTGTTCTATCAATGGAAAGTTTCTTCGGATTTATGCGGTAAATATCCGGAACTCTCATCAAAAACCATAATGCAAAAATGCAGGAAAGTACCTGGCTGATATCTGTTGCAATTGCAGCACCCTCGACTCCCATGTGCATTCCGCCGATAAGCCATAAATCCAGAAAAATATTGGAAAACGAAGCTACTGCCAGATACATCAGCGAACGTCTGGAGTTACCTACTGCATTCAGGATCCCCGCTGCCATATTATAGATGACATTAAAAACCAGTCCATAAGAATAAATTCTCAAATACAGAACTGACTGATTCATTACTTCTTCCGGAGTTCTCATCCACCTGAGAATTGCAGGTGAAAATACAATTCCAGCGATAGTAAGAACAATTCCCAGAATAAGCGCAAGCATCAAGGCTGTATGTGCAGAACGCTGAACGCCATTCTCATCTCCTGCTCCATAAAACTGGGATACAATAACTCCCGCACCTGCAGATGCCCCCATACTGAATGCAATCAGCAGACAAATCAGCGACGTACTGGAACCAACTGCAGCCAGTGCATTGCTGCCCACAAAATTTCCTACAATAATTGAGTCCACTGTATTGTACATCTGTTGGAGCAGATTTCCCAGTATCAATGGAATAGAAAACAGAAGGATCTGTCTCCAGATGGTCCCTTCTGTCATGGTACTGATCGATTTTAACTTCACACTCTTACTCTTTTCATATGCTGCCACTCTCATTCCCCCATTCATATATTATTGCTGTTCACAACGCGTCCGGCAGCACCCTTCGGCATTCCTATTATAAAATATTTTATATAAAAATCAAGCCGCCACTATTTATAGCATTGCATTTCCTGTCAGTTTACTTTACAATACTTTTATATTGTAAAGTACGAAACAGGAGGTAATTTATTATGGCTTTTGATATCACACCTTATGTAGATATGTCCCCAAAGAAAGTTCGTGAACTGATCCGCAAGGGAGTTATTGATTTCCCCACTGCAGGAATGTGCCGTGGCTATGCGCAGGCAAATCTGGTAATTCTGCCACCGGAATATGCTGCAGATTTTGAAGAATTTGCACACAAGAATCCATTTCCGTGTCCAATTCTCGAGATTATCAAAGGAACTCCTGAAACTCATGACATGGGTGAGGGCGGAAATATCTGCACGGATATCCCGAAATACCGGATTTATGAAAACGGTGTATTTACAAAAGAAATTACTGACGCTTCCGAGTATTGGAAAGAGGGATATGTTGGATTTCTTATCGGCTGTTCTTTCTCATTTGAAGAAGCACTGATCAGAGAAGGGATTGAAATCCGTCATATCGCCCAGGGACGAAATGTACCGATGTTCAAAACTAACATTCAGACAGTTCCTGTTGGTCCATTTTCCGGTCCTATGGTCTGCTCCATGCGCCCGATGACACCGGAAAACGCAAAAAAAGCTTATGACATTACTTTCAAAATGCCGAATGTTCATGGTGCCCCTGTACATATGGGAGATCCGAAAGAGGTCGGTATTGATGACGTTATGAAACCTGATTACGGTGAAGCAGTGGATATTTACGAAGGGGAAATTCCTGTGTTCTGGCCATGCGGCGTAACTCCGCAGGCAGCAATTGAGAATGCCAAACCGCCAATCGTTATCACTCATGCTCCCGGACATATGTTCATTACAGATATTCCGAATGCAGAGTTAAACGACTATCTGGAAGCAAAAAAGAAATAATCAGAAAGCAGCAGAAACCATGGAATTTACATTTCCCAACTATTATAAAGAATTTTCTTGCATTGCCGGGTCCTGTCCGGATACCTGCTGTGCAGGATGGCAGATTGTTATTGACAATAAAACCCTGAAGAAATATCAGCATTTCAAAGGTCCTTTTCACAATCGACTGCACAACGATATCGACTGGAAGGAACATGTCTTCCGCCAGTACAACCGACGGTGTGCATTTCTGAACGAAGAAAATCTGTGTGATATTTACACAGAAGCAGGTCCGAAAATGCTTTGCGACACCTGCAGAAATTATCCACGACACATTGAAGAATTTGAGAGCCTGCGTGAGATTTCTTTGTCCCTTTCCTGCCCGGAAGCAGCAAGAATTCTGCTGTCTCAGAAAGAAAAAGTTCATTTTGTTACCATCGAAAAGGAAGCCGCTGAAGAAACCTATGATGATTTTGATTACTTTTTATTTACTGCACTGATGGATACCAGAGATCTTCTGATAAAAATCATCCAGAACAGAAATGTCCCCATACGGAAACGCCTGTGGAAAGTACTTGCCATCACACATGATTTTCAGCTGTGTTTAAATAAAAACGAACTTTTTAAATGGGAAGAGATTCGGAAACGTCATGAAGATTCCGGATTCGGAAAAACATTTTGTGATAAAGTTCATTCCAGAATGAATACTTCTGACACATCAAAGGATCTATTTAAAAAAATGTGGAAAACTATTGTTCCGGAAATGGAAGTTCTTCGTCCCGGATGGAAAGAATTTCTGAAGGAACGTCTTGATTCCTTATATATTTCTTCAGGAGAAAACGATTATATATATCAGAAAAGCGAATTTGATTTCTACTGTCCGGACTGGCAGATTCAGGAAGAACAGCTTCTGGTTTACTGGATTTATACTTATTTCTGTGGTGCAGTCTATGACGATGAAATCTTTACCAAGGTTAAAATGGCTGTCGTCTGTACTTTGTTTATCCATGAGCTTGATGTCGGAACATATCTGAAAAACGAACATCATTTTAACCTGAATGATCAGATTCAGATCTGTTATCAGTTCTCCAGAGAGCTTGAGCATTCGGATCTTAATCTGGATAAATTTCAAGAACTGATGTCTGAAAATAATATTTTCTCCTTTGAAAATCTGTTAAAGATATGCTGAATGACAAAAAACTTGCTGCTCATTTCTTATTCTTTTTACAATTGCATTATTTGATATAAAAAACTTGTATTCTTTCGGATTTGGTAATCATCGCCTTCTATAAATTGCATTCACCCCAAATTGCGTATATTCTCCTGCTCGATATCCCCATCTGCATATACCCAGTTCCAGTCCATGTTCTGACTGTCCAATGACCGGTGCGACATCGGTCGGACGGATATCTCCTTGTGTCAGCCGGATCCTCCCATCTATGTTCTGTACCACTCTGGAAATCTCCTCCATCATATCGGA
>OLFB01000559.1_pt1 | contig 10032 bp, 9 predicted proteins | sample 1603111 | NCBI WGS metagenome assembly OLFB01 (sample SAMN02674964, study PRJEB24791) | human gut metagenome, SKBSTL008 | isolation source: stool | host: Homo sapiens | place: USA | reverse complement strand
GCTCTTCCGATCTTGACCGTCAGACAACGGGCGGTTATGGGAAAATTGCCACAGTGGCATCTGTGGATATTCCCAAGCTGGTACAGAGAAAAACAGATGATAAGATACATTTCAAGGCAATTACCGTACAGGAGGCTCAGGCTCTTTATGTTGAGGAAATGAAAGAACTTGACGGACTGAGAAAGATCATTCATCAGCCATGTAAAGAGGTTCTGGATTGCCGTCTGGTGGCAAAGAGACTGCGCAAGCTGTTTGAAGAATAACCGTAAAAAATAATATAAAATAGACAGAAAGGATAATGTTTGATGGATTTAGAGAAGATTGAAGGACTGGTAAAGATTATTGAGGATTCATCCCTTAATGAATTCACATATAAGGACAAGGATGTAAAGATTACAATGAGCAAGCTGGATCATCCTCCTGTAGTTGCAGCGGGAGTTCCTGTGGCTGCATCTGCACCTGTGAATACAATTGTGGAAAAAGCAGAGGAAGAAGAGGAGGAAAGTCTGTTTATCACTTCTCCTATCGTAGGAACCTTCTATTCTGCATCTGCTCCGGATGTACCTGCTTTTGTAAAGGTGGGAGATCAGGTAAAAGCAGGACAGACAGTGTGTATTCTGGAAGCTATGAAGCTTATGAATGAGATCCAGAGTGACTATGACTGTGAGATTGAAGCAGTTCTGGTAAGTAATGAACAGAAAGTAGAATATGGACAGCCTCTGTTCCGTGTTAAGAGACTGTAGGATAAGGAGGCTTTCATATTGTTTAATAAAATTTTGATCGCCAACCGTGGGGAGATTGCAGTTCGGATCATACGTGCCTGCAGGAATCTGGGGATCCGAAGTGTAGCTGTTTATTCAAAAGAAGATGCTAAGAGCCTTCATGTACAGCTGGCAGACCAGCGTATCTGTATCGGAGAAGGTCCTGCCAGAAACAGCTACCTGAACATGGACCGGATCATTGCTGCAGCAGAAAATATGGGAGCAGATGCTATCCATCCCGGTTTTGGCTTTCTTTCAGAAAACAGTGAGTTTGTCCGCAAATGCAAAGAAAACGGAATTACCTTTATCGGACCGGATGCGGATGTGATCGATAAGATGGGAAATAAATCCCATGCCCGTAAAACCATGATGGATGCCGGGGTACCGGTTGTACCGGGAACAAAGGAACCTGTATACGATGCAGAAACAGGTAAAAAACTGGCTGAAGAGATTGGATATCCGGTTATGATCAAGGCTTCCTCAGGCGGTGGTGGCAAGGGAATGCGTGTGGCTGCCAATGAGGATGAATTTGAATTTCAGTTTAATATGGCACAGAGAGAATCAGCCAATGCTTTTGGGGATGATACCATGTACATTGAACGTTTTGTAGAAAATCCCCGCCATGTGGAGATCCAGATTATGGCAGACAGTCATGGAAATGTGGTGGCACTGGGAGAACGTGACTGTTCGGTACAGAGAAATCATCAGAAGCTGATCGAGGAATCCCCGTCCCCTGCCATTGATGAAGAAACTCGCAGGAAAATGAATGAATATGCAGTTCTTGCTGCGAAAACAGTAGGTTATACCAATGCAGGAACGATTGAATTTATCGTAGACCCTAAAGGCAACTTCTATTTCATGGAAATGAATACCAGAATCCAGGTGGAGCATGGAGTAACAGAGATGGTTACAGGCACAGATCTGATCATTGAGCAGATTCGTGTGGCTATGGGAGAGGAGTTAAGCTTTAAACAGGAAGATATCCGAATTAAAGGACATGCTATTGAATGCCGTATCAACGCAGAGATTCCTGAGAAAAATTTCATGCCAAGTCCCGGAGTAGTACAGCATATGCATCTTCCGGCAGGCAACGGAGTCCGGGTGGATACTGCCCTTTATACAGGCTATAAGATTCCGTCAGAGTATGATTCCATGATTGCGAAGGTAATCGTTCATGCACCTGACAGAGAGGCTGCCCTGCAGAAAATGCGCTCTGCGCTGGATGAGATGGTGGTCATGGGTGTGGAGACAAACCTTGATTTCCAGTATCAGATTATGAAGAATCAGGTATTCTGCGACGGAAAGGCAGATACGGGATTTATTGAGAATGTACTGAAAATTAAGGGATAAGATTGTAGGTAAGGATCCTGTATACGGATTGAGGGAGTGATTTTTCAAACACGCTCTGGGAAATAAATAGAAAAGAGGTAAGGTAAATGTATACAGTAGATTTAAACAGTGATCTGGGAGAAAGTTTTGGAAACTATAAAATCGGTAATGATGATAAGGTCATTCCGCTGATCTCTTCTGCAAATGTAGCCTGCGGTTATCATGCTTCAGATCCGGTAGTTATGGGAAATACGCTGGCAATGGCAAGGGAAGCGGGAATTCGTATAGGAGCACATCCGGGTTTTCCTGATCTGATGGGCTTCGGAAGAAGAAATCTGAGTGTTTCCCCTGCAGAGGCAAAAGCATATGTGCTTTATCAGCTGGGTGCACTGGATGCATTCTGCAGAGTAACCGGTGTAAAAATGCAGCATGTAAAGCCTCATGGAGCCTTATATAATATGGCTGCAGAGGACTATGCCCTTTCTACTGCAATCTGTGAGGCAATCAAAGAATTTGACAGCAGTCTGATCGTACTTGCTCTTTCCGGCGGACAGCTGGCAAAGGCTGCTCAGGATATGGGCCTGCGTACAGCTATGGAGGTTTTTGCAGACCGCGCCTATGAAGAAGATGGTACTCTGGTAAACAGACGTAAGGAAGGTGCTGTGATCACTGATGAAAATGAGGCTATTGTCAGGGTGATCCGTATGGTCAAAGAGAAAAAGATTACTGCAATTACAGGAAAAGATATTGATATTCAGGCAGATTCTGTCTGCGTTCATGGAGACGGAGCCAAGGCTCTGGCGTTTGTGGAAAAAATCAGAGAGGCTTTTGTAAAAGAAGGAATCCAGATCAGTTCTCTGGATGAGTTTGTAAAATAAAAGAAATTTAGAAACAACTATTAAAAGGACTGAAGTAAAGAGGCTGTGGCACAGATTTTCTGATTGCCACAGCCTTGTTGCTGTTTTACAGCTTGCAGCGGTCCTTCTACTGATGCTTCAGATTCAACCCCTGCTGTTTTGCAAGTGAAGTGATAATCTCAATACAGTTATCGTATCCAAGGGTTCCGGTATCCAGACACAGGTCATAATCGTGATAAGTGCCAAGCTCATGTTTTGTATAGGTTTTGAAATAGGTTTCACGCAGGTTGTCCATTTTGGTGAGATATTTCCTGGGATCTTCCTTTCCGTTTAAGCCTAATTTCTGAATATGTTCTGTGCGGAGATTCACATCTGCATGAAGGAAAATATCCAGACTGGGAATACCGGCATTTCGCAGGATAAGATTGGAACAGCGGCCGATAATAATACAGTCCTGTTCTGCTGCGAACTGAAGGATCAGCTCTTTCTGAGCCTGGTAAATAGCATCATGGGAACTGAAATAACCTGCAGAGTTATTCAGAATGTTGTCCAGAAGTCTGGCGCTGCGGCTCAGATTTTCACCCTCACGATCAATATCCTCCTGGGAATATCCGCTTCTGGCAGCAGCCTGTTTTGCAAAATCCCGATCGTAATATGGGATACCAAGCCTTTCTGAAACTACTCTTGCAATACTGTGTCCCCCGGCACCAAACTCCCGGCTGATTGTGATGACAGGGTATTTTCTTTCGGACATAATAGATACCTCCATTGGGTTGTTATTTATTTTGTTATCCATGTTTTTCTTTTATTGTAACGTTTTTTGTAAGATTGTTCAATAAAGATTATCATTTTTTGAAAAAATATGTTATAATTCAAAATATTATGTACCTGAAGGAGATGGATTTATGAGAAACAAAGAGCTTTTCAGAGGCAGGAGAAAAGCTGGCAGGATTGTTGGCCTTGTTTTGACTCTTGCACTTGCAGTCAGCCTTCTGAGCGGCTGCGGACAAAGTAAAGAACGTCTGACGTTCGGTACCGGCGGTACGGCGGGAACGTATTATTCCTACGGTGGTGTACTGGCCCAGTATATTACCAATAATACAAATGTAAAGGTTACAGCGGTTTCTACAGGTGGTTCCAAAGCGAACCTGCAGTCAGTACAGGACGGAGATTTTCAGCTTGGATTTGTCCAGTCAGATGTAATGGCCTATGCATGGGACGGTGTAAGAGCATTTGAACAGGACGGTGCAACCCATGATTTCAGGACTCTGGGCGGCCTGTATGCAGAGACTGTCCAGCTGTTTACCATGGATCCTGACATTAAGACAGTGGAAGATCTGAAGGGCAAGAGCGTATCTATCGGTGCGGCAAACTCCGGTGTATATTTCAATGCTCTGGATGTTTTAAATGCAGGCGGCATTACCCTGGATGATATCCATCCCCAGTATCTGTCTTTTGAGGACAGCAAGGAATCTTTGAAGGATGGGAAAATTGATGCTGCGTTTATTGTTGCAGGTGCACCTACAACAGCTATCACAGAGCTTGCAACTACCAATGGTGTCTATATGATCAATATTGATGGCGCGATCAGGGATTCGATCCTGAGTGACTGTCCATATTATACATCCTACCAGATTCCGGCAGGAACCTATCCGGGACAGGATGAGCCTGTAGAAACCATCACAGTCAAGGCGACGATCGTAGTGTCCGAATCTCTGGATGAGGATACAGTTTATGATATGACTGCGGCAATTTTTGACCATGCAGACGAGATTTCTGCTGAGAATGCAAAAGGAGCGGAGCTTTCTCTGGAAAACGCTACTTCCGGTATGACCATTCCTTTCCATAAGGGTGCGGCGCGTTATTATGCAGAGCATGGAATTACAGTGGATACGAAAGGGGAATAGTCAGGATGAAAGAAAATAAGATAAAAAAAGCAAACACATCCCCGGAAGGGCAGGCTGGTTCTGAGAACATGAGCACAGCAGATGTAGATGCAGTAATGAAGAAATACGACCGCGAATCCAATATTCGTGTGTGGACCGGCAAATATAAGCTGGCTGTACGCGGCCTGCTGGTTGCCTTTTCTCTGTGGTGTATCTATGTTACCTTATTTGCAACCTTCCTGGAGGAAATCCGACTGACTTCTTTTCTGGGGCTGATCATTCTTATCGGATTTCTTACCTATCCGGCGAAAAAAGGAGATATCAGAGAAAACTACATGCCGATTGGCGATATTATTTTTATGATCGCAGGCGCAGGTGCTTTTCTGTATTTTACTTTTTCTGCAAATCAGATCATCAATCAGGGTACCAGATTTGCCCCTTATCAGATTGTGATCGGTATTATCGGTATTGCTGCACTGATCGAGCTTACCAGACGATGCGTGGGCCTGCCGATCCTGTTTGTGGCAGGTTTTTTCCTGATCTATGCACTGGCTGTAGGGCTTACCAATCCGGCATTTTTGGGAAGAGTGAAATTCCTGGTGCGGAATCTTTTCTACACAAAAGAGGGTATTTTCTCCACACCTGTAAATGTATGCTCTAAATATATTGTGGTATTTATTATTTTCGGTGCGTTTCTGGAGAGAACAGGAATCTCCAACTTCTTTATTCAGCTGGCTAACTGCATTGCAGGAAAATATGCAGGTGGACCGGCAAAGGTAGCGGTTATCAGTTCTGCACTCTGCGGAATGGTATCCGGTTCTTCTGTAGGTAACACAGTAACAACCGGTTCTGTTACAATCCCGATGATGAAGGACACAGGCTACAAACCGGAATTTGCCGGAGCAGTAGAAGCTGCTTCTTCCACAGGTGGACAGATCATGCCTCCGATCATGGGAGCTGCCGCATTCCTTATGGCAGATTTTGTGGGTGTACCGTACTCCAACATTATTGTCAGGGCGATTCTGCCGGCATTGTTGTACTTTACAGGAATCTTTATTTCTGTACATCTGGAAGCAAAGAAATTAGGACTTTCCGGAATTCCGAAGGAAAAACTTCCGGTATTTAAGCTTCTGATCCGTAAAATCTATCTGTTATTACCTCTGGTCATGCTGGTAATCTGGGTGTCCGGAAACTATATGACCATGCAGAAGGCTGCCAGCTATGCAATCGTTCTTTCGGTTATCGTAAGTCTTTTTGACAAAGAAAACAGAATCAGTGTTACCAAATGTATTGATGCGCTGGAAGCAGGAGGAAGAGGTGTTATCTCCGTAGCAGTAGCCTGCGGTGTTGCAGGAATCATTTCCGGTTCCATCACCATGACAGGACTTGCCAATGACCTGATCAACGGAATCATCAGTGTTGCAAACGGAAAACTGATCATTGCACTGCTTCTGACTATGCTGTGCTGTATCGTACTTGGTATGGGTGTACCTACCACTGCCAATTACTGTATCATGGCAGCAACCTGTGCTCCGATCCTGGTACGTATGGGAGTACCTACACTGGCAGCTCATTTCTTTGTATTTTACTTTGGTATTGTTGCAGATATCACACCGCCGGTAGCGCTGGCTGCCTACGCAGGTTCAGCCATAGCGAAGGCCAATCCGATGAAGACTGCATTTACAGCCTCCAAGCTGGCTATCGCAGTATTTATCGTACCTTATGTATTCTGCTTCAATCCGGCAATGCTGCTGATCGATACCACACCGCTTAAGGTTGTTCAGATCTTTATCACCTCACTGATCGGTGTGTTTGGATTGTCCTCCTCACTGGAAGGCTTCCTGTCGGTGAAAATGTCTGTACCGGTTCGTGTCTTAATGGCAGCAGGCGGACTGATGCTGATCGATCCGTCACTGATGACTGATGTTGTGGGAATACTTCTGATCGTGGGATGCTGCGTATGGCAGACAGCGCAGAAGAAGAAAACTGCATAGAGAAGAATAAAAAAACCGGCAAAACACCTGTCATTTGGGTGTCCTGCCGGATTTTTTTATTTAGAAATCCAGTTCTTTCAGATACCGTCCAAGTGCATCCTGCCAGGTGGGGAGTGGTGTGAAACCATTGGCTGTCAGTTTGCTCTTATCCAGGCGGCTGTTAAACGGTCTGGCTGCTTTGGAAGCGCCATACTCTGCAGTTGTGACGGAGTTGACTGTCATGTTTTCCGGGAGATATTCCGGGTGTCCCATGGCAGCGGCCTGACGGAAGATTTCTTTTGTGAAATCATACCAGCTGATATATCCGCCCTCATTGGTTGCATGATAATAACCGTATTTTTCAGTTTCGATCATATCTACCAGAAGTCTTGCCAGGTCATAGGTATAAGTAGGTGTACCGATCTGGTCATTGACTACGGAGAGAGTATCATGAGTTTTTCCGAGGTTGATCATGGTTTTGATAAAGTTCTTGCCGTTTTTGCCGAATACCCATGCAATACGGACGATAAAGAACTTATCAACTGTGCCGGATACGGCAAGTTCACCGTCCAGCTTTGTCTGTCCATAGACATTTAATGGTTTATAGTCCTTGCAGTCAGGCTCCCATGGAGTGGTTCCCTGACCATCGAATACATAATCAGTGGACAGATACAGCATCTTGATGTCAAGCTCTTTGCACACATCAGCAATATTCTGAGTTCCGGTTACATTTACCAGACGGACCTTCGGCTGGTTCTCTTCATCTTCGGCAGCATCTACAGCTGTCCATGCAGCACAGTGGATCACAGCATCAACATTTGCTTCTTTAATGACTTTTTCTACAGAAGCTTTGTCAGTGATATCCATCTGAACATAAGGCATTGTGGTGACTGCAGTGCCATCAGCGATTCCGCTGTAGGAAGGAGCAATGTCGCTTCCCACACCTTCATAGCCGCGTTTCGCAAGTTCGTTCATAACATCATGTCCAAGCTGACCGCCTACACCTGTTACAAAAATTCTCATAAATTATGCCTCCCCGCGGTTTGCGTACATTTTTTCATAGTAGTTCTGGTATTCACCGGAGATGATCGTTTCCCACCATTCTTTGTTATCCAGATACCATTTGATGGTCTTCTTGATACCGTCTGCAAATTTTGTTTCCGGTAACCAGCCAAGTTCGTTGTGGATCTTGGTCGGATCAATGGCATAGCGCATATCATGACCTTTACGGTCTGCCACATATGTGATCAGACTTTCCGGTTTGCCAAGCTCTTTACAGATGATCTTAACGATATCAATGTTTGTCATTTCGTTGTGACCACCTACATTATAAACTTCGCCTACACGTCCTTTGTGGATGATCAGGTCGATTGCGCGGCAATGATCTTCTACATAGAGCCAGTCACGAACGTTTTCGCCTGTTCCGTATACCGGAAGTGGTTTGTCATTTAATGCATTGGCGATCATTAACGGAATCAGTTTTTCCGGGAAATGATATGGTCCGTAGTTATTGGAGCAGCGGCTGATAGATACAGGCAGTCCGTAGGTTCTGTGGTAAGCCAGTACCAGAAGGTCTGCAGAAGCTTTGGAAGAGCTGTAAGGGCTGCTTGTGTGGATCGGAGTTTCCTCTGTGAAGAACAGGTCAGGTCTGTCTAATGGAAGATCTCCGTAAACTTCATCAGTAGATACCTGATGATAACGTTTGATACCGTATTTGCGGCATGCATCCATGAGAACAGCAGTACCGATAATATTTGTGGTAAGGAAAACTTCCGGGTTTTCGATGGAACGGTCAACGTGACTCTCTGCAGCGAAGTTTACAACCATATCAGGGTGTTCTTCCTCAAAAAGTTTGTAAACTGCTTCGCGGTCGGTGATGCTTTCTTTTACGAAACGGAAATTTGGGTTGTCCATGACAGGTGCAAGAGTGGAAAGGTTTCCTGCATAGGTCAGACAGTCCAGACAGATGATGCGGTAATCCGGGTATTTTTTTAACATGTGAAAAATAAAGTTGCTTCCGATAAATCCGGCACCGCCGGTTACGATAATGTTCATAGTGATTCTCCTTAAAAAATATATAATATGAATATCTGTAAGATTCTGTTATAGAGTCAGGCAGATAAAATTATCCGCCTTGCTGCATGGCGGGTGATATATCAAATAACTGTTTGAAAATTTGATATATCACTCACTTGACTGCGAATTCGCTTGTACAGGTCTAAAAGCTTCGGTTAGTGCAATACATCCAGATATTTACCGTCCAGAACGTCTTTTAAGTACTGACCATACTGATTTTTCTTCAGTATTTCATAAACCTTCAGCACATCTTCCTTTGTAATCCAGCCATTGAGATATGCAATCTCTTCCAGGCAACCGATTTTGCGGTGCTGGTGGCTTTCCATTGTTTTTACAAAGTTGGTGGCTTCCACAAGGCTCTCGTGTGTACCTGTATCCAGCCATGTGAATCCCTGTCCGAGAAGCTCTACGTTTAATTCGCCTTTTTCCAGATAGATGCGGTTCAGATCTGTGATCTCAAGTTCGCCTCTGGCACTTGGTTTCAGATTTTTTGCATACTCTACGACGCGATTGTCATAGAAGTATAAACCTGTGACACAGTAGTTGCTCTTCGGGTGCTCTGGTTTCTCTTCAATTGAGATAGCCTTGCCTTCATGGTCAAATTCTACAATACCGAATCTCTCCGGATCATCTACATAGTATCCGAAAACAGTGGCACCCTCGCCGGATTCTGCGTTCTTTACAGCAGCTTTCAGTCTTTTCTTCAGCCCATGTCCTGCGAAGATATTATCGCCGAGAACCATGGCAACTGTATCATTACCGATAAATTCTTCACCGATGATAAATGCATCTGCAAGTCCTCTCGGCTGTTCCTGAACTGCATATTCAAAGCGCATGCCGAGCTGGCTTCCGTCTCCGAGAAGATCACGGAAAACCGGAAGATCTCTTGGTGTAGAAATGATCAGAACCTCACGGATTCCGGCAAGCATCAGTGTAGACAATGGATAATAGATCATCGGTTTGTCATAAACCGGCATGATCTGTTTGGAAATTGCCTTTGTTAATGGATATAATCTGGTTCCTGAACCACCTGCTAAAATAATACCTTTCATTATGTTTCCTCCTTTATTTCAAGTTCTTTATTTATTTTCATCCATTCTTTATATAAAGTGCGATCAATAATGCGATCAGGATCACTGCCATGACTCCC
>OLFB01000507.1_pt1 | contig 10793 bp, 9 predicted proteins | sample 1603111 | NCBI WGS metagenome assembly OLFB01 (sample SAMN02674964, study PRJEB24791) | human gut metagenome, SKBSTL008 | isolation source: stool | host: Homo sapiens | place: USA | reverse complement strand
GTTTTAGCTTGTTAAAGCAGAAATCTTTAGAACTCAAGAAACTGAGAAACAGAAATTGATAAAATACATTCAGGAGGCAATAAAATGAGTAAAGAAAAAGTTGTATTAGCATATTCAGGTGGTCTTGATACTACAGCAATCATCCCGTGGCTGAAAGAAACATTTAACTATGACGTTATCTGCTGTTGCATCGATTGTGGACAGGGAGAAGAACTGGATGGCCTGGATGAAAGAGCAAAACTTTCCGGAGCTTCTAAATTATATATTGAAAATATCATTGATGAATTCTGTGATGACTTCATCGTTCCTTGTGTAAAGGCCGGAGCTGTTTATGAGAACAAATACCTTCTCGGAACTTCCATGGCTCGTCCGGCAATCGCTAAAAAACTGGTTGAGATTGCACGTAAAGAAGGCGCTGTTGCAATCTGTCACGGTGCAACAGGAAAAGGAAATGACCAGATCCGTTTCGAGCTTGGTATCAAAGCTCTTGCTCCGGACATCAAGATCATCGCTCCATGGCGTATGACAGATGTATGGACAATGCAGTCCCGTGAAGACGAGATTGAATACTGCAGGCAGCACGGCATTGATCTTCCATTTGACGTAAAGCACAGCTACAGCCGTGACCGTAACTTATGGCATATCAGTCACGAAGGTCTTGAATTAGAAGATCCTTCTTTAGCACCAAACTACGACAACATGCTTGTTTTAGGAGTAGCTCCAGAAAACGCTCCAGATAAAGATACAGAAGTTACTATGACATTTGAAGCTGGTGTTCCTAAAACATTAAACGGAAAAGAAATGAAAGTTTCTGAGATCATCACTGAATTAAACCGTCTTGGTGGTGAAAATGGTATCGGTATCGTGGATATCGTTGAGAACCGTGTTGTAGGAATGAAATCCCGTGGTGTATATGAAACTCCAGGTGGAACAATCTTAATGGCAGCTCACGATCAGTTAGAAGAATTAATCCTTGACCGTGAAACAATGGAAGCTAAGAAGAAACTTGGAAGCCAGATGGCTCAGGTTGTATACGAAGGAAAATGGTTCACACCACTTCGTGAAGCAATCCAGGCATTCGTTGAATCCACACAGAAATATGTAACAGGTGAAGTGAAATTCAAACTGTACAAAGGCAATATCATCAAAGCCGGTACAACTTCTCCATACAGCCTGTACAATGAATCTCTTGCATCTTTCACAACAGGTGACCTCTATGACCACCACGATGCAGATGGATTCATCACACTGTTCGGACTTCCACTGAAAGTTCGCGCTATGATGTTAAAAGAAGTTGAGCAGAACAAGAAATAATTAATTGATAACAGATTCAGCCAGATGGACACTTTATTCATCTGGCTGTTTTTATTACCTGATACAGTATTACAATTCTGTAAAAAATGGCACAAAAAAGACACAGCCAGATGGCCATGTCCGTTTTTATCTGCTATGTTTATGATTATCTGCTTTCCAGTTCCGCACGTTTCTTATCGATAAGCTCCTGAAGTTTTTCCAGCTCTTCCACTGTAATCCCATCAGATTCCAGAAGCGCATTCATCATTTCCACCGGATTAATCTTTCTGCTTTTGGCATTTCCCTTTAAATAATCCTCTCTTGAAAGAAGAGGGGTATAATTTCTTGCATACACCTTGCCGTTCATTGAAGTTCCCGCAACCTGGATCAGGTTCTCTTTCAAAAGAAGCTCCAGGCATCTTCTTACTGTCGGCATTTTCAGTTCCGGTGCAATGTCATTGATCTCAAAAGCAGACAATGGTCTTCCCTCTTCCCAAAGCACATTCATAATATCATAACGTTTACCTTTTAAGATGTCCATCTTAAGATCTCCTTCCATTTTTAACCAGATATCACTATAATACAGAAATATCGAATTAATTACAATTACAGAGACCTTACACTGATTTACAGTCCTTTTACAAATTTGTTACCAAGTTTATCCGGACAATAATACATCTTTCTACACATCACGAATCATTTCGTCATAAAACAAGCTGTTTTTTCTCAAGACGGGCATATACCCACTCTCTGAAAAGTGTATAGATGACAGATACTGTCGGAATGAAGATCAGCATTCCCGCAATTCCCATCAGACTGCCGCCAAGTGTTACAGCTACCAGTACCCAGATGGATGGAAGCCCGACAGAACCACCTACCACATGAGGATAGATCAGGTTTCCTTCTATCTGCTGCAGGATAAGGAAAAGTCCCAGAAACAGAACTGCTTTTACAGGACTTATCATAAGGATCAGAAAAAATGCTACCCAACATCCGATAATTCCGCCAAACAGCGGGATCAATGCTGTAAATGAAATCAGGACACCCACCAGCATTGCATATGGAAAATGCAGGATTGTCATGGATACAAAGAACATACTTCCAAGAATCACAGCTTCGATACACTGTCCGGTAATAAAGCTGGAAAAAATCCTGTTTGCCAGATTCCATACATGTGCCAGATATCTGACCGGTTTTTCCGGGAACATTGCGTACATTGCTTTTTTTATCTGCTGCAGGAGCTTTTCTTTCTGCAAAAGGACGTAGCAGGCGAATACAAAGCCAATGGATACATTCATTGCAGTAGTCAGAAGTCCCATGGTGATGGACACTGTGGAGGAAACAATGTTATTGACTCCGTTCTTCAGTACGCCGAGTACAGAATCGATTATTTTTCCCGGCTCAATGTCAAGAGACTGCGCCCATTTCACAACTTCCGGATTGTTTCCGAATACATTGTCGATCCATTTCTGGAAAACCGGAATATTTTCTTCTATCTTTTTCGCTATGTTTACGAATGTTGCTCCCAGTTCCGGTACTACTACCAGCATAACGATCACGATTATACAGATCACAAAGCAGATAGAAAGCACCAGGCTGACCGGCCTTGCCAGTTTTTGTGCTGTTTTTTTCTCTTGTTTCAAGGCTTTTCCGAACAGATGATGTTCTATGAATTTCATTGGAATATTGAGGATAAAAGCGATTCCAAAGCCAATGATGAACGGAAAGAGAAAGCCAAGCAGAACTCTGACAGTGCTGATGACTATGTGCAGGTTCTGGACACCCAGATATAAGAGAATTGCGAATGCGATGAGCCATCGGATTTTTTTTATGTTTTCTTTGTCTAGCTGCATGTTTGTTTTTCCTTTCTTTTTGATATTGGAGAGTATTATATCATATTTTCCCCAAAAACGGACGCTTAGAAAAATATTTTATCTGCTATGCGGTTTCGGCATCTAAGAGATTCTAAGTCATCTGAAATCTGCTAAAAGCATGAGAAGATTTAAGAGGACTAAGAATCTCTAAGATGCCTGCAAATGCATAGCAGATAAAATATTTTTCTAAGCTGGTAATTGGAAGGTGGAAAATATCGTATCAATTCGCATGTTAAAAGCCTACATGAATAAGAAAGACTTTAAATATGAAAGAGATTGTATAAGTTCACATGGGATATCATATACTTTATATAAATTCTGCCTGTAAAATGCTTTATAGACTATGAATTATCAAATAGCAATGCAAAAAGAATATTAAATTAAATTGCAGAAAGGAATTGACAGTTAACTACAAATATTTTATAATCATTTTATAAACAATATAAGTAAACTTATATATGTCCATAATCGGTTGGACGTTTCTACCAACTACCGTAATAGTTGTCTATAAGTTCTCTCCCCAGGGAGAAAGAATGAGGTAAAGGCAGCATCGGTAGATTTTTTTTGCCTTTCCTTAACCACAAAGAGGAGGTATGATTATGAACGAACGGACTTTTGTTTTAAAGGGAACGATTTGCTACAGTAATTCTCTGACAGAACTTTCCATCACTGAAAATGGATATTTAGTATGTGAAGATGGGCGATGTGCAGGGGTGTTTGATGAGCTTCCTGAGAAATTTGCAGGAATCTCATGTACAGATTTTGGCGATGAGCTGATCATTCCGGGACTGACTGATCTGCATCTTCATGCTCCGCAGTATACGTTTCGTGCCTCGGGTATGGATCTTGAGCTGCTGGACTGGCTGAATACTTATACTTTTCCGCAGGAAGCGCGTTATGAAGATACGGAGTTTGCAAAAGAGGCTTATTCTGTTTTCGCTGAGGATATGAAGAAGAGCCCGAATACAAGAGCATGTATTTTCGGAACTCTGCATGTCCCTGCTACCGAGATCCTGATGGAACAGCTGGATAAAACCGGAATAAAGGCTATGGTCGGCAAGGTAAATATGGACCGTAATGGTTCTCCGCAGTTGCAGGAAGAGAGTGCTCAGGCTTCTGCTGATGCTACGGTTCAGTGGATTAAGGATACGCTTGATAAATTTGAAAATGTAAAGCCGATCCTTACTCCGAGATTTACTCCGTCCTGTTCTGATGCACTGATGGAGAAGCTTTCGGAGATTCAGAAAAAGTATCACCTGCCGATGCAGTCTCACCTTTCTGAGAATTTCGGTGAAATTGCCTGGGTGAAGGAGCTTTGCCCGAATACACATTTTTATGGAGAAGCATATAGCCAGTTTGATCTTTTCGGCGGTGACTGTCCGACGATTATGGCTCATTGTGTTCATTCTTCGAATGAAGAAATTGCCCTTATGAAAAAGCAGGGCGTTTATATTGCTCATTGTCCGCAGTCCAACACAAATCTCTCCTCAGGTATCTCTCCTACGAGACGTTATCTGGACGAAGGCTTACACATCGGACTGGGATCTGACATTGCAGGTGGAACTTCCGTTTCTATTCTGCGTGCTATGGCTGATGCTATTCAGGTTTCCAAGCTGTACTGGCGGTTGGTTGATTCTTCCATGAAGCCGCTTACTGTTGAAGAGGCCTTTTATATGGGAACAGAAGGAGGCGGTTCCTTCTTTGGAAAGGTTGGAAGCTTTAAGGAGGGGTATGAATTTGATGCGGTTGTGCTTAATGACAGCACTATTCCAACTCCACTGAAGCTCTCTCCGAGGGACAGACTTGAAAGACTGATCTACCTTTCCGATGACCGTAATATTACCGCTAAATATGTAGCCGGAAGAAAGATTCTGTAACTGCAGGAAATACAGATTCTGATGGTGTTTTTCCGGCATATCGTTAACAAAACGATATGCCGGGACGATTGATTCCAGGAGTTTCACCCTGTTTTTTCGGGATGATTATCTGAGGCACCACAAAACGGCCGGCAATTTTTAAAATCAAAAGGGGGAAAGATTATGAATCTTGACAAATTATTCCATCTCAAAGAGAACCACACAGATGTAAAGACCGAAGTTATGGCAGGTATTACCACATTCATGACAATGGCATACATTCTGGCTGTAAACCCAAACATTCTGGAAGCATCCGGCATGGACAGAGGAGCTGTTTTTACAGCGACCGCACTGTCATCCTTTATTGCCACCTGTCTGATGGCTGCGCTTTCTAATTATCCATTCGTTCTTGCACCTGGCATGGGCCTGAATGCCTACTTTGCCTACACTGTTGTTCTTGGCATGGGTTACAGCTGGCAGCAGGCACTGGCAGCTGTATTTGTAGAGGGTATTATTTTTATCCTGTTATCTCTGACCAATGTGCGTGAGGCAATTTTCAATGCGATCCCAATGAACCTGAAGCATGCAGTATCTGTTGGTATCGGACTGTTTATTGCTTTCATCGGACTGCAGAATGCTAAGATCGTAGTTAACAACGACTCCACTCTGGTAAGTGTATTTTCCTTTAAATCCTCCGTTTCCGGCGGAACCTTCAATACAGAAGGAATTACAGTTCTTCTGGCGCTGATTGGACTTCTCATCACCGCCATCCTTCTTGTTAAGAGTGTAAAAGGAAACATTCTCTGGGGTATCCTGATCACATGGGGACTTGGCATTATCTGTCAGTTGACAGGACTTTACAAACCTGATCCTGCAGCCGGCTGGTTCAGCCTCCTGCCTGATTTTTCAAACGGAATCTCCATTCCAAGCATGGCTCCCACATTTATGAAAATGGACTTCTCCATTGTCTTCACACTTGATTTCGTAGTCATTATGTTTGCATTCCTGTTTGTAGATATGTTCGATACACTTGGAACACTGATCGGCGTTGCTTCCAAAGCTGATATGCTTGACAAAGAAGGCAAACTTCCAAACATCAAAGGTGCTCTTCTTTCTGACGCAGTAGGAACTACAGTAGGTGCTATGTGTGGTACTTCCACAGTTACTACTTTCGTAGAGAGTGCTTCCGGTGTTGCTGAAGGCGGACGTACAGGACTTACTTCCCTGATAGCAGCCATCCTCTTCGGATTATCACTGCTGTTATCCCCGATTTTCCTGGCAATCCCGTCCTTTGCCACAGCACCGGCTCTGATCATCGTTGGATTCCTGATGCTCACATCAGTAACCAAGATTGATTTCAACGACCTGACGGAAGCCATCCCAGCATTTATCGCGATCATCGCAATGCCATTCCTGTACAGCATTTCTGAAGGTATCTCCATGGGTGTTATCTCCTATGTGATCATCAACGTTGTTACAGGTAAAGCAAAAGAAAAGAAGATCAGTGTACTGATGTATATACTCGCTGTATTATTTATTTTGAAATATATCTTTATCTGATATAAATATCAGATACACATTTACAAAAAGAAGTCTCCTGCAGAGGCTTCTTTTTATTTCTACAATCTTCTTTCTCTTTTTACATTTATGATGTATAATTACGAAAGTGTTTCTTCATTTTCAGATCAATAAGGCACCGGCACTCTTAAAATATATTTGAAACATTTTATAACTATGAGGGCACTGAACAGTTACAAAATTTCAGTGCTTCTGTCCACACTGAATGAATAAATATTTTGTTTTATCCACATTTTATACATTCTATTTACACACTAATATAAGGAAGGATTACACACATCATGCAAAAACAACAGATTCCATTAAAAAATTCCCTGCTCCTGCTTCTCGCAGCGATCATCTGGGGTATCGCTTTTGTGGCTCAAAGCGTAGGAATGAAATACGTAGGAGGCTTTACTTTTAATGCCGTCCGTTCCCTTATCGGAGCAGTCGTTCTGATTCCACTGATTTTTATTCTGAAAAAGAGAAACTCTCCTTCAGATTCTGCTTCCAAAGCATCTGGCAGATCTGACACCTCAAGTAATACTGTATCCAATATGCAGGAGAAAAAAACTCTGATTATCGGCGGTATCGCCTGCGGTATCTGCCTCTGTCTGGCAAGCAATTTCCAACAGTTTGGCATCAAGTATACAACCGTCGGAAAAGCCGGCTTTATCACTGCCTGTTATATTGTGATCGTCCCTGTCATCGGACTATTCCTCGGCAAAAAATGCACGAAATTTATCTGGGCTGCCGTTGCAATGGCTCTGATCGGACTTTATCTCCTGTGCATCACAGATGGATTTTCTATCGGAAAAGGAGATCTGCTCGTACTGGTATGCGCATTTCTATTTTCACTGCACATACTGGTCATCGACTACTTTTCTCCAAAAGTAGACGGAGTAAAGCTCTCCTGCATTCAGTTCCTGACATGTGGTATCCTTTCCGGCATTCCCGCTCTGCTCCTTGAGCATCCGGAACTCTCATCCATCTTGGCAGCATGGCAGCCAATCCTCTACGCAGGTGTCATGTCATGCGGAGTAGCTTACACCTTGCAGATTATCGGTCAGAAAAACATGAACCCAACTGTAGCATCCCTGATACTCAGCCTGGAATCCTGCATCTCTGTCCTAGCCGGATGGATCATCCTCAGACAGCAACTAAGTACTAAAGAAATCCTTGGATGTGTCATCATGTTTGCTGCTATCATCCTTGCACAGCTTCCACAGAAGCAGACAGAATAATATGCAGAGTAGGTCAGAGGGTCTATTCCCTCTTTCCTCTCATCAAACTGCATGTGAGTTTCTCCTTCATACGACTATACGGCTTTCCAGCATTCTTCTTTCTACAGCATTGTACCACACCACCATTCGTTGTAAGCCTTTTTTCGTAATCCTTATTCTGCTCCATGGATATTTCAAACAGAAGATGGAAAAGAAAAAGTTATTGCTATAGACGGGCATGGAAGCTATGTAACAGAAATAGTCTCTGACTAACTTAAAAAAATAAACTCCCCACTTCGTCAGAAATTCATCCGACGGGGGGAGTTTATTTTATCCGCTATTCAACTTCCCCAATCACCTTGTGGAAGTGCTCCTTTATCCTAGTAAAACTCTCATCGCTCAGGTCATGCTCTAACTTACACGCATCTTCTTTTGCAACTTCCGGGCTTACGCCGAGATGTTCCAGCATCTTGCTCAGCACTGTATGCCGCTCATAGATATGAACCGCAATATCATTTCCTTTCTCAAGAAGTGTCACCGTACCATAACGGTCCATCGCAATATAACCATCCTCACGAAGCAGCTTCATAGCATGACTTACACTCGGTTTCGATACCCCAAGCATCGTTGCAATATCTATAGAACGAACTCCGCCACCCTGTTTTGACAATACCAGGATTGCCTCCAAATAATCCTCCGCTGATTTTCTGATCTGCATTCAAAATACCTCCCATATTGTTTTGATATTAACACAATATGAGAAATTTTTCAATCGCTCTTCTTGAGAACAGTCGTCATTAACTGTTACTGCTCACTCCGTTCTCAGTAACGTAGCCAAAATTTCATTCATTCCATATGAAAAAACAGCATCGAAAAATATTTCATTTCATGTGCATTTGCAGGATACTTAGATATTCTTAGCCGCCAAAAATCTGCGTTATGAGCCATCAAGGACACTGTCTGAGCGAAGCGAGTTTGTCCTTGATGGCTCATGCTTTTAGCAGATTTTTGACGGCTTAGAATATCTTAGTGTCCGAAACCGCACATGAAATGAAATATTTTTTGACGCGTCCCTACTGAATTAAAAAAAGCCCTCTGACCAGCATTCCCACATACCAGCCAAAGAACCTTTTTATACCAGGATTATCTTTTAAATTCCTAAAGCAATCTCCATCATCCTGTTAAACGAAGTCTGTCTGGCCTCCGCAGAAATTGCCTCATCCCTGAAAACATGATCCGAAATCGTAAGAATCCCCAGTGCCTCCTTACCGGCTCTCGCAGCATTCATAAACAGCGCCGCACACTCCATCTCCACACAGAGAACCCCCATCTTTCTCCATGCCTTCGAACTCTCCGGATTATCTCCATAGAACGCATCCGAAGATACAACAGAACCCACGCGAACCGGTGTACCCTGCTCCTTCGCGACCTCTACAGCCCTTGCAACCAGTTCATAACTTGCTGTAGGAGCAAAAGTCCCCGGCAGCTGATACTGGCTTGCATAATTTGAATCCGTACATGCACTCATAGCGATCACAACGTCCATTACGCTTACATCATCCTGCAACGCACCTGCAGAACCAATACGAATGATCTTCTCTACATCATAAAAATTATAAAGCTCATAACTGTAAATACCCATAGATGGCATCCCCATACCGCTACCCATGACAGATATCTGCTCACCCTTATAAGTTCCGGTATAACCAAACATATTTCTCACTGTGTTAAAACATACCGGATTCTCCAGATATGTCTCCGCAATATACTTCGCACGCAGTGGATCTCCCGGCATCAGAACCTTCTTTGCAATATCACCTTTCTTTGCACTGTTGTGTGGTGTTGGAATACTCATAATCACCCTCTCCTTTCCCGTAATGCTACATCACTGCATTATTTATCATCACCTGTAAGCCGCAGCACATCCCTGATCTCTTCTTCATCCATATCAAGAATGATTGCCAGCTCCTCTACACTGAACTTTGAACTTTCATCCTCTTCATCCTCTGTAAGTTCCCGGACTGCCGCTTCCAGCTTCTCCACCTTTGCTACCAGATAGTCATCCTCAAATTTCCTCTGTGTCTGCTCCTCGATAGCATGGCGGATCCCACACCGGATACGTCCAAGCAGCCATTTCTCATCTTTCTCTTCCGGTTCTTCCTCTCCCAGAGCCATCAGAAGGCTTATATTTGCCTCCTGAATCAGATCAGCGATAAAAATCTCCTCACAGTTCATTTCAACCGCCATTTCGGCTGCTGCATGCAGATACTTCTGTGACAGCTCTGCCTGTGCCAGAGCATCTCCCTTTGAAAGCAGTTCAAAAAGTTCTTCCGCACTTCTCTCTCCCTGCTCCTGTTCTTCAAGACCTTCCAGATATTCTTTCAGATATGCCTCTTCCTCTGCTGTCAGAGGAACTTTTTCTTCTTTTTCTTCGGATACTTCTTCCGGTCCGGCCTGAGATGTTGCTGAAATCTCCTCCGCACCTTCAATGGAAATACCTTTTAATTTTAAATACTGTAATATCTTGATCAGCTGTGACTTATCCAGGTCAAGTTCGCCAAAGCATTCCTTTATCTGTTCCGGTTTCAACACTTTGCCATTCTTCTCTCCAAGTTCACACACCTCTGTAAGTTTCTGCTGAAATTTCTGTATATCCATAGTCAAAATCTCCCTGTCCTGTTTATAACTTAACTATACAACAAAAAACTATGTCTGTAAAACAAAAAAAGCACCGTTTTAACCGGTACTTTTTCTGAATGCGGATAACAGGACTTGAACCTGCACGGGAAGCCCACTGGTACCTAAAACCAGCGCGTCTGCCAATTCCGCCATATCCGCATTTTCTCATATTCTCAGAGTGTATCCGAAAAATCATTCTCGCACTCTGCAAAAGCAATAAAATAGCGGAAACCTCACAGAAGATTTCCGCTATTAATGAAGCATCGGGGATTCGAACCCCGGACAACTTGATTAAAAGTCAAGTGCTCTAC
>OLFB01000493.1_pt1 | contig 10981 bp, 10 predicted proteins | sample 1603111 | NCBI WGS metagenome assembly OLFB01 (sample SAMN02674964, study PRJEB24791) | human gut metagenome, SKBSTL008 | isolation source: stool | host: Homo sapiens | place: USA | reverse complement strand
GGAGGCAACGAGTTCTGGCTTTCCGTTTATCGCGATTACAATGACGTGCGTCTGGTGTTTGCACCGCCTTCCTCGGTAGGCAAGTTCGGCTGGGACACTGACAACTGGGAATGGCCGCGCCATACCGGTGATTTCTCCGTATTCCGTATCTATGCCGATAAGCATAACCGCCCTGCCGATTATTCTCCCGACAATGTTCCCTACCGTCCCGAATATGTAGCCCCGATTTCCCTTGACGGCTACCGTGAAGGTTCCTTCTGTATGACGCTGGGCTATCCGGGCAGCACGGAACGCTACCTCTCCTCTTTCGGCATCGAAGAGATGATGACTACCACCAACCAGGCGCAGATAGATGTCCGTGGTGTGAAGCAGGCCATCTGGAAGCGTGAAATGGATAGCCGCGACAGCATCCGTATCAAGTATGCTTCCAAATATGACGAAAGCTCCAATTACTGGAAGAACAGCATAGGGGTGAACCGTACCATTAAAAAGTTGCATGTGCTGGATAAGAAGCGTGCCTTGGAAACCGAACTCCGCCGATGGATACAGCAGACCCCAAAGGAACGGGAACACTTGCTGCACCTTTTCACTGATTTGGAGTTGAACTACAAGAGCCGCCGCGAAGCTTATCGCGCCAGGGCTTACTTTGCCGAGTCTTTCCTGAACGGCCCGGAGCTGATACAGCTTGCTTTGTCCATCCTTAATTTCGACTTTGAGGGCGAAGAGAAAACGGTGGTTGCCAATCTGAAAGCCATCGTTGAGAAGTATGCCAATCTGGACTTGGGCATTGACAAGGAAGTGTTCGCGGCACTGCTGAAAGAATACCGTTCCCAAGTGGATTCGACCTACCTTCCCGAGCTCTACCAGACAATTGCAACAGAATACGGAGGCAACGAGCGTGCCTATGTAAACAGCCTTTATGCCCGTTCGGAGCTGACCACGCCCCGTGGATTGAAGCGCTTCTTGGAGCAGGACACCACCTATCAGATATATAACGACCCTGCCATCAGTCTGGGTATCGATCTGATTACAAAACTATTCGAGATGAACATGGAGGTCCAGCAGGCCTCCGGTGAAATCGAGCGGAATGAGCGCTTGTTCAATGCTGCCGTGCGGCGGATGTACGCATCCCGTAACTTCTATCCCGATGCCAACTCCACCATGCGCTTGAGTTTTGGCACTGTGTGCGGCTATGCCCCGTCCGACGGAGTGAAATATGATTATTATACCACCACGATGGGCATTCTGGAGAAAGTCAGAGCCCATGCAGGCGATGTGGATTTTGAAGTGCAGCCCGAATTGGTATCCCTCCTTTCCTCCGGTGACTTTGGCAGATATGCCGATGAAAAGGGTGAAATGAGCGTTTGCTTCATTTCCAACAACGACATTACGGGAGGCAATTCCGGCAGTGCCATGTTCAATGCCAGAGGAGAGCTTCTGGGACTTGCCTTCGATGGTAACTGGGAAGCTATGAGCAGCGACATCCTTTATGAACCGAAGATGCAGCGCACCATCGGGGTGGATGTGCGTTATATGTTGTTCATGATTGAGAAATATGGAAAGGCAGGTAATCTGATTCAAGAGCTGAAGATTACCAATCCTTAACGTGTGCTTCCCTGCCTATGCTTCTTTATGGGTGATATTTCCTAAATAACTCCGCGGATACGGTCGTCGAATGCTGAAAGTGCCGCTTTAGCCCCTTCGCCCATAGCGATGACTATCTGCTTATAAGGAACATTTGACACATCTCCTGCGGCATATACTCCCCGAAGTGTCGTACGGCAGAAAGTATCGATTTTGATTTCCCCTGCCGGAGTCGTTTCCAAGCTGTCGCGGAATGGGGCACTGTTGGCTGCCAGACCGATTTGTACGAAGATACCATCCAAGGGATAGTCGCGTTCCTCGCCGGTAAGACGGTCTTTGATGCGGATGGAAGTTACATTTTCCCCGTTTCCATCGACTTTTGTGGTCTGCGACGAGGTGAAGATTTCCACATTTGGCAGATTTCGGGCTTTCTCCTGCAACACTTGGTCGGCTTTCAGCGTATCGGCAAACTCGAATATGGTTACTTTCTTGCAGATGCCTGCCAAGTCGATGGCAGCCTCGATACCTGAGTTGCCTCCACCGATGACGGCTACGTGCTTGCCTTGATAGAATGGTCCGTCGCAATGCGGACAGAAAGCTACGCCGCGTCCGATGTACTCTGCTTCGCCTTCCACATTCAGTTTGCGCCAGCTGGCACCCGTTGAAATGATCACTGCCGGTGCGGTGAACACTTCGCCGCCTATAACGGAGATACTCTTCTCCCGGCCTTGCAATTCCACCTTCTCTATCTTCCGCTCCTCGAAAATCTCTATCGGGTAGTGCTCTATATGGGTACGGAGTGCATTGGCAAGCTCTGTTCCGGTAGTTTGTGGAACAGAAATAAGGTTTTCGATGTCCACAGTCTCTTTCACCTGCCCACCGATACGCTCGGCAACGATGGCAACCCGCAGTCCTTTACGGGCTGAGTAGATGGCAGCGGAAGCTCCGGCAGGACCGCCTCCGAGCACCAATACGTCGAATTCTCTTTGTATGGGTGTTTCGTCCGTTTGCGGAGCGCTACCGAAGGTCTGTTCCAGCTTTTGCAGCAATTCGCCGAGCGAACCCCGACCCACGTGCAACAGTTTGCCGTTGGCGTAGACAGACGGCACGCCTTGAATCTTCAGTGCATCCACTTCCTCCTGATAGAGGGCGCCGTCCACCATCTCATGAGTGATTTGCGGATTCAGGAGTGTGATGATGTTCAGGGCTTGTACTACGTCCGGACAGTTGGTGCAGGTCAGTGATACATACGTTTGTAGGCGGACGGGGCCTTGCAGGGCCTTGATGCGGCGGCTGATGGCTTCGTCCGGTAGATTTTTCCCCTTTCCATCGGCATTCAGTACGGCAAGCAGGAGAGAGGTGAACTCGTGTCCACTGGGTATGCCCCGAAACTTTATGCCGGTCTCCACACCTTCTTTCAGTAACGTGAATTCCAGTCCTGGGTTGTCGGTCTCAGTCAATAGGCAGGACAGCTTCTCGGAACAACTTGCCACATTATTCAAGAACCCGATGAACTCTTGGGCTTGCTCGTGTTCCGGATTATAGGTGATATGGAAGATATAGCGGGCTTCCAAATGCTGGAATACGCTCCGCACTTGATCTAAAATACTTGTTTCTAACATGATTAATATGGGTTGTTAAGGTTGGACGAGAGGGTACCGTCGGTTTCTCGTATTGGAACTAACGGTGCCAAAGTGGGAAACACATTTGGCACCGTTTAGGAATTAAATCTTTCCTACGAGGTCAATGCTCGGTTTCAAGGTTGCGGCTCCCTTTTTCCACTTGGCCGGGCAGACTTCACCGTCATGTGTGGCTACGAACTGCGCAGCTTCCACCTTGCGCAGCAACTCGTCTGCATTGCGTCCGATGTTGTTGTCTTGTATTTCGGCAATCTTGATTTTACCTTCGGGATTCACGAGGAATGTACCGCGATAGGCCATACCTTCTTCTTCAATCATCACACCGAACGCGCGGCTCAGTACGCCGGTCGGGTCGGCCAGCATCGGATACTTGATTTTGCGGATGCTTTCGGAAGCATCGTGCCATGCTTTGTGCACGAAGTGCGAGTCTGTACTTACAGAATATACTTCTACGCCCATTGCCTGGAATTGGTCATATTTCTCGGCGATGTCCACCAGTTCGGTAGGGCATACGAAGGTAAAGTCTGCCGGATAGAAGAAGAAAATGGCCCATTTGCCTTTTACGTCTTCGTGGGATACTGTTTTGAAATTTCCGTTTTGGAAAGCCTGAACTTTGAATTCAGGAAGTTGGGAATTGATAATCGGTTCCATAATTTTTCTTTTTTTTATAGGTTTAGTTCTTTGTTTTTCTCGTTGCAAAAATATAGCATTTTTTCCCGATAGAACAAGAAATCTGATTGAAAGGTTTTATGGACCGATAGATAAAATCTATACAATGGCTTGGGTTGCCTTCAGAGAGAGCATTTCCTTAGGTATAGAGGACTTAATCTCTTTAGTCAGTGCTTCCAGCAGAGTATGGCGGATAAAGTTCTTGTTAGTGAGCATCACGATTTGCCGGGTAGGGCAGGGAATGGCGAAGGGGCGTACCAGTTCTTTCTGGATATCCCCCAGTTGCAGAACGGCCAGTTCGGGGATGAAAGTCACACCTTTACCGCTTTCTACCATGCGCATGAAGGTCTCCATGCTGCCCAAGTGATAGGCAAGCTGGCTGGCGCGTGCCGACTTCATCTGGCAGAAACGCATCAGCTGATCGCGGAAGCAATGACCCTCGTCGAGCAACCAAAGCTGTTCGCCGTTCAGGTCCGAAGTACGGATTACCTCGCTGTTGAAGAGGATGTCTTTGCGCGACACGTAGACAAAGAATTGTTCATAGAACAGCGGTGTCTGCTGCAGCTCTTCCATACCTGCCAGACTCGCTACGATACCTGCGTCTATTTCTCCCGTCTGCAGGGCTTTCTTGATGTCGTTTGTTTTCATTTCGATTACCCGGATGTCGAGGTCGGGGTATTTCTTCATCAGTTGAGGAAAGAAGCGAGGCAGGAGGTAAGGAGCCACGGTAGGAAGTATGCCCAACTTGAAGGTACCGGTCAGTGAATGTTTTTCTTCTTCTATAATATTCTTTATACGGTTGGCTTGAACCAATATCTTCTGTGCTTGTTCTATGATGAGGATACCGACGGGAGTGGGGCATACCGGTTGCTGGCTGCGGTCAAAAATCCGGGTATCCAGTTCCTCTTCCAGTTTCTGAATCATGGCACTGAGGGTGGGCTGTGTTACGCGGCAATATTCGGCTGCTTTGGCAAAGTGGCGGAACTGGTTGACGGCAAGGATGTATTCCAATTGTTGTAAAGTCATGATGAACAAGGCATTTGAAGGTTATGTATAGAATTCGTCTATGCAAAGATAGAAATTATCTGTTTGACAAGTTTTGATTTACCCCTTATCTTTGTAATACCCCAAAGAAAAATAGTATAAATATTTAAAACAATAGAATTATGAAAACTTTAGATTACTTGTATTTGAATGAAAAGAAAGTGGCTGGTGTAGCATCAGCATTGCACCAATTGTTGGCCGATTTCCAGGTACATTACACCAATCTGCGCGGTATGCACTGGAACATCAAGGGACACAGTTTCTTTGTGCTGCACGAGAAGTTCGAGAGTATGTATGACGATACCGCCGAGAAGATTGACGAAATTGCAGAGCGCATCTTGATGCTGGGTGGCGTGCCCGAAAATAAGTTCAGTGAATACCTGAAGGTTGCCAACGTGAAGGAAGTGTCAGACATCTCTTGTGGCAGTGAAGCTGTAGATCATATCCTCGGGACATATGGCTACCTGATTGGCGAAGAAAGAAAAGTGATTGAATTGGCAAATGAAGCTGGCGATGACGTGACAGCAGATTTGATGACTAGCTACTTGAAAGAGCAGGAGAAGATGGTCTGGATGCTTGTTGCATTCAGCACGAAAAGTTGCACGAAATAAAAAGTCGTAAAAAGATAATAGAGTGATAAAACCGGTAGTGGATGCTGCCGGTTTTATTTGTAGAGTATAATTAATTTCTATCGTTCTGTACCTTAGATTCAAAGATTCTGCGAACCATAATAAGACCCTTATCAGAGTGGCACGTTTGCAGGAGCATATCGTCAACTGCCGCAAAGATAACCTTCGCAAGATCATCCATGCACTCACGTACGATAGCCAAGTGCGCACTGTCTGCATGGAGGACGTGAATGTGAAAGCAACGTAGCCATGGCCTTGCACAAGCGGTCGGGGGGGGACATCTTTCGGGATGTTCCTCGTGATGCTTGAATATAGATGCAAGTGGTATGGTGCAAACCTTGTCAGGATAGACCGTTTTGCCCTAAGTTCGAGAACTTACAGTAATTTGAATGAAATTTGGTATATCCGTTTGTTTTTCGTATATTTGCAAAAATAGCAGGCTCCAATCTACTGTTTTTTAGCACATAAATTCTTTTTTGCGCATCGGATAAATTTCATCCCTTCTTAAAAATCACACAGGTCCTGCTTATAGAAATCATTTTATAAACCATTGTGGGGTATCGGACAAATATCCCTGTCAAAACGTAACTTTATGCGATATAAAGAAAGTTTGCTATTGCCATTCTTTGGGGCAATAATAGCCGTTTCACCTTTGGCGGCACAGGAAAAAACGATATTAAAGATAGGAGGCACACTCCGTTTCAACTGCAATTACTCGGATTGGAAATCCGAAAACCGGAAACATGGTGAAGAGTTCGATTTCGACGTGTTCCGCTTGAATGTGAACGCTTCTTACAAGAAATTCGATTTAGCCGTAGATTACCGCTTCTATCCCGCCTCTTTGGGAGACGGGATGCTCAGGGAGGGCTGGATAGGTTATAGCTTCAACAAATCACACTAGCTACAGATGGGGTTGACAACAGTACCTTTCGGCATCCTGCCTTATACAGGCAACAATTACTTTTTTAATCTGAGCTATTATGCCGGTCTCGAGGACGATGCGGACATGGGGGATAAAATACTTTTTCCGCAAGAATCGGTGGGAGTTGTCTCTCGCCTATTTCCAGAATGCTGACTTTTCCGGAACTGGTGGAGACACAGAACTGTCCGCTAGCCGTTATGCCTATGACATCGCTGGACGTGATAAGGAGGTGCATCAGGGCAATGTCCGGGTGGTATATCATTTCGGAAACTTGTGAAGACAGCAACTCGGAGGTTCGGTACTGGTGGGTGGGCTATATAATATGGACACACGGAAGACGGGGTTCCGTTCCGATTTCGCCCTACACTACGTCGTCGACTATCAATGGTGGAACCTTAAAATACACAAGTTGTTTTTGGACAGTATCTGCTTGTACAATGATTTTAGCTTGCTGAACAAACGCATTGCTGGGTTCAATGACAGCTTGGAGAACGTGACGGGATGTTCGCTGACGATGGGAAAGGTGTTCTCCTACATTGACTATGCTGTGGGAAGGAATCACGCATGGCTGGGGGATGTATAGGATGAAGCTTTTGTCCGGGGGACGGAAGACAATTGGAGTGTCAAATTCAATATAAATATAGGATATTATTTTTAAAGAATTATGGATAAGAACAAAGTTGAGATCAGGAATTTGTATTTGATTTTCGGTTCTGAAAAAAACAAGGCTTTCAGAATGCTGAAAAAAGGAAAGAGTAAAAATGAGATATTGAAGGAGACTGGATGTACGATTGCCGTGAACAATGCCAGCCTCTCTGTCCGGGAGGGTGAGATATTTGTGATCATGGGACTTTCGGGAAGCGGAAAGTCAAGTCTGCTCAGATGTATCAACCGGTTGAATAGGCCTACCTCCGGCGAGATTCTGATCAACGGTGAGGACATCGCTGGAATACCGATGGAGCGGTTGCGTTCCCTGCGCCGGAAGGAATTGGCGATGGTATTCCAGCATTTCGGACTGCTGCCCCATTATACTGTATTGCAAAATATCGCTTTCGGACTTGAGTTGCAAGGGGTGGAGAAGAGGGAACGTGAATTAAAGGCAGTAGAAAGCATGCGTTTGGTCGGGCTAGACGGATATGCCGACCTGATGGTCAGTGAGCTGTCTGGAGGCATGCAGCAACGAGTGGGACTGGCACGTGCTCTGGCTAACGATCCGGAAGTCCTGCTGATGGACGAGGCCTTCTCAGCGCTGGATCCGCTGATACGGGTACAGATGCAGGACGAGCTGCTGGCCTTGCAGTCAAAGATGAAAAAGACCATCGTATTTATCACACACGACTTGGAGGAGGCTGTCAAGTTGGGTGACCGTATCGCCATCATGCGTGATGGGGAGATACAGCAAACCAGCACTTCCGAGGAGATTCTGACCACCCCCGCCAATGAGTATGTGAGGTGTTTTGTAGAGAATGTGGACCGCAGTAGGATTGTCACTGCCGCCTCCATTATGGTGGACAAGCCTATGGTGGCAAGGTTGGGAAAAGAAGGGCCGGAGGTTCTGACTCGAAAGATGAGAGAACGGAAGACAACCGTGTTGCCTGTAGTGGCCCCGGATGGTATACTGGTAGGTGAGGTTCGCCTGGAAGATCTTCTCTGGTTGCGTAAGGAGCATATCCTAAATATAGACTCTGTGATAAAGAAAGAGGTACATTCCGTATTAAGTGACACTGTGGTGGAGGATATACTTCCCTTGATGACGAAGACCAACTCGCCCATCTGGGTAGTTAATGAGCGACGTGAGTTTGAAGGGATGGTACCGCTCTCGTCACTCATTATTGAGGTGACGGGAAAAGACAAGAAAGAAATCAATGAAATCATTCAAAACGCAATAAAATTATGATAAAGATAGGAGAATATATAGAAATGGCCGTGGAATGGTTGACCGAGCACGGCGCATCATTTTTTGACCTGCTGAGTCTGGGAGTGGAAGGCGTTATTGACGGGATACTGTGTATCCTGCTCGAGATACCTTTTTACATAACCATCGTAACACTCACTTTCCTGGCGTTATACAAGAGTGGCAGGGAGACGGGGGGATTCACCCTCCTAGGGCTGTCACTCGTCTACGGGATGGGACTCTGGGAGGAGACCATGCAGACCCTGGCTCTGGTACTTTCCTCCACCGGTATGGCATTGCTGCTGGGAATCCCTCTGGGGATCTGGATGGCGAGCAGCGGACGCTGCAACAAAGTCCTGCAGCCGGTACTTGATTGTATGCAGACTATGCCGGCCTTTGTCTATCTGATACCGGCAGTGCTCTTTTTCGGGCTGGGAACGGTGCCGGGAGCCTTTGCCACGATCATTTTCGCCATGCCTCCGGTAGCAAGGCTCACCGCATTGGGTATCTGCCAGGTGCCGAAAAATGTGGTGGAGGCCGCCCGGTCTTTTGGAGCCACTTCTTGGCAGCTGCTCTACAAGGTACAATTACCGCTGGCGTTGCCGACTATTCTTGCCGGTGTCAACCAGACCATCATGATGTCTCTCTCTATGGTAGTGGTAGCTGCTATGATATCAGCTGGAGGTTTGGGGGAAATAGTATTGAAAGGTATCACGCAGATGAAGATTGGCATGGGATTCGAAGGAGGGATTGCCGTTGTAATACTGGCTATCGTGCTTGATCGGATCACACAGGGAATAGCACGAAAAAAATAGAAGGAGTAGAACATATAATGAAAGACAGAATGATTATGAGAAACAAAACGAAATTTTTCACAGTCTTGTTGGCTGTTACGATATTCTTCTCATGCGGTAACATTTCTGACAAGAAAATCCGTATAGCCTATGCGAACTGGGCCGAAGGGATAGCGGTCACCTATCTGGCCAAGGAGATTCTCTCGGAGCAAGGATACAGAATAGAACTTTTGAATGCGGACATAGCTCCCATATTCACTTCGTTGGCAAGAGGTAAGACAGACGTGTTCATGGACAGCTGGCTGCCGGTGACCCATGCCGATTATTTCCGGAAATACAATGGTAAACTGGAAATCCTCGGGCAGATATACGACAGTGCCCGTATCGGTCTTGTGGTGCCCGAATATGTCCCAGTCCATATGATAGAGGAGCTGGGCGGTCATACCGGACGGTTTTCCGGAGAGATCGTGGGAATTGATGCGGGTACCGGTATCATGAAATGCACGGAGAAAGCCATCCCTGAATACGGTCTGGACTACAAGCTCATGATCTCCAGCGGTCCCGCCATGACGGCCTTGCTGAAGAAGGCTATCGACAAGAAGGAATGGATCGTTGTGACCGGATGGACCCCGCACTGGATGTTTGATCTCTTCTGTCTGAGAGTGCTGGAAGATTCGAAAAACGTTTATGGGGAGGCCGAGCAAATCCATTCCATTGCCAGGAAAGGATTCAGTAAGGAGCATCCGTTCGTTGCCGCCCTTTTGGGAAACATCCATCTGTCCGATACCGAGATCAGCTCTTTGATGCGGACCATAGAGGAAACCCGTGAGACCGAGACAAGAGCTGTACGCCAGTGGATGGATAAGCATAGGGATTTGATAGACAGCTGGATTCCGGACAAGGAGAAATACAACCGATGAACATTACGCTGGAATGGATGACTTTCAATCCTTTTTTCTTCGTAAGGTGGGTGCTAACTGTCCCGCCATATTTCTGGTAATATTTTGAAAAAGAGTATATACCCTATTATTGTCTTAATGGCATACATTGTATGGATTAAAAGACTGTTTTGCGTAATTCTATGTCTAATATTCATAACAAAAACATGGTTGTATATTCATAATTTTGCATTATCAAAGTTAACATCATAAAACAAGTATGTTTTTCCTAGTAAAACTATCAGTGACAATATGAAACAAGTATGTTTTTTTTTCTTCCTGCTGTCCAGCCTGCAGACCTTCTCACAAAAGGTTGCGTTGAAAAACAACCTTGCCTATGACGCCTTGCTAACACCCAATCTTTCAGTAGAGTTCTCCCTAGGAAAGAAATGGACTCTGGACGCTCAGGTGGGTATGAATTTTTTCTTTTATGAGAATGATGCCACGGCAAATCGTTATAAGACAAGGAAATGGAGTCATTGGCTTGTACAACCGGAGGTAAGATATTGGACTTGTGAAACATTCAACGGCTTATTTTGGGGCATTCATACCCACGGAGGCCAAATGAATGTGGCGGGTATAAATATTCCTTTTATCATTCAGAACCATTCCAGAGAAATGAAAGGGCACCGTTACGAGGGATCCGTAATCACGGTGGTGGTGCCATGGGGAAGGACTGCTTTTTCAAACTCCGGCGGCGACACCATGGAACTTTCAATATGTATATGCCCGTCAATAAAACCGGGACAGATATACCTGCCTGTCATATCCACGTTGACAAGCCCGTCATATTCCCCTATGCCGGCTATGCAGCCATCCTCAATGGCTATGTCCCCAATCTCTGAGATCGGAAGAGCACACGTCTGA
>OLFB01000456.1_pt1 | contig 11547 bp, 9 predicted proteins | sample 1603111 | NCBI WGS metagenome assembly OLFB01 (sample SAMN02674964, study PRJEB24791) | human gut metagenome, SKBSTL008 | isolation source: stool | host: Homo sapiens | place: USA | reverse complement strand
CTGGAGAAAGTGTAGCGGTAAATACCGAAAGTTTTACCAATGATATGGCAACTTTCAGAACGGAAGATGATGTGCTGACATTATTGATCCATCTTGGATATCTTGCATATGATGATAAGACGAAAACAGTCAAGATACCAAATAGTGAGATTCGGGCAGAATATGTAAATACAGTTTCAGTATCAGACTGGGGATCTGTTTCAAAAGCACTAAAAGATTCTGCAGATACATTAAATGCAATCTGGCAAGGCAGAGAAGAACAGGTATCGAAAGCCATTGAACAGGCACATTTTGAGACATCACATATCCAGTATAATGATGAAAATGCATTGAGTTATACGATTTCACTCGCATTATATGCAGCAAGGAATTTTTATACCATTCACAGAGAACTGGCAGGTGGAAAAGGATTTGCAGATTTGGTCTTTATTCCGAAAAAACAATTTGCAGAGAAACCGGCATTGGTAGTTGAATTAAAATGGGATCAGAGCGCAGAAGGTGCGATCAAGCAGATCAAAGATAAGAAGTATTTTGAAAGTTTGGAAGAATATCAGGATAATCTGTTGTTGATTGGTATTAATTATGATAAGAAAACAAAAGAACACGTGTGTAAAATAGAGAAATATTAAAAACAGGTAAAAGGAATTGGAGAGGTATAAAATATGGGCAGATTTGTTAATCCAGATAATAGTGCGTTTCAAGCAGCACTTAATTCCAGAATTTATGTAGATAAAACAGGATTGATCGTATGTATGAATGAAGTTCTGGATTCTACAGATGCGTATATTTGTAATAGCCGCCCAAGACGTTTTGGAAAATCATATGCAGCGAATATGCTTGCAGCATATTACAGTAAGGGAGCAGAATCAGAAAAGATGTTTTCTGATCTTGAGATAGGACAATCAGAAGATTTTAAGAAACATTTGAATAAATATGACGTGATTCATATTGATGTACAATGGTTTTTGATAAATTGCGAAGATGCGGATAATGTTGTGCCATATATCACAAGAGTTGTGCTGGATGAATTGCGTGAAGTTTATCCAGAGATTTTACGTCAAGAAGTGGTATCTTTGCCAGATGCACTTTCTCTGGTTAAGGATAAGACAGGACGGAAATTTATCATTATCATTGATGAATGGGATGTGCTGATCAGAGATGAATCAGCGAACAAAAAGGTGCAGGATGAGTATATCCGATTCCTAAGAGGTATGTTTAAGGGAACAGAACCAACGAAATATATTCAACTTGCTTATCTTACAGGCATCTTGCCGATCAAGAAAGAAAAAACACAATCAGCACTTAACAATTTTCGAGAATATTCCATGTTGAATGCAGGATGTTTAGCTTCTTACATCGGTTTTACAGAAGATGAAGTAAAAGCACTTTGTGAGACATATAAGAAGGATTTTACAGAAGTCAAACGTTGGTATGATGGATATCAGTTAGGAAAATATCATGTCTATAATCCCAATGCAGTTGTAAACTTGATGGCGGATGGAAACTTCCAAAGTTATTGGTCAGGAACAGCTTCTTATGATTCGATTGTTCCATTGATCAATATGGATTTTGATGGATTGAAGACCGCAATTATTGAAATGGTGTCGGGAGCATCTGTTGAAGTAGATGTTGGGTCATTCCAAAATGACGTTGAGAATATTGTAAATAAAGATGACGTTTTAACATATTTGATTCATATGGGATACTTAGCGTATTCAAGTGTTAATAGGATGGCATTTGTACCGAATGAAGAGATAAGACAAGAACTGATTCGTGCAACAAAAAGAAAAGAATGGAATGAAATGCTGAAATTTCAGCAAGAATCAGAGGATTTACTGGATGCAACTTTGGATATGGATGGAGAAATAGTTGCAGCTCAGATTGAGAAGATCCATGAGGAATATGTTTCAGCAATTCAATATAACAATGAAAATTCACTCAGCAGTGTATTGGCATTTTCTTATTTGAGTGCAATGCAGTATTATTTTAAACCGGTCAGGGAATTTCCTACAGGACGTGGGTTCGCAGATTTTGTGTTTATTCCAAAAACAGAATATCGAAATGATTATCCGGCACTTGTTGTGGAATTGAAGTGGAATAAGAGTGCTGTTAGTGCATTGCAACAGATTAAGGATAAAAAATATCCAGATTCTATTCAAAAATATGCAGGTAATGTTTTGCTTGTGGGAATTAATTATAGTAAAAAAGAAAAGAAGCATGAATGTATGATTGAAGAATACTTGAAAAAATAAGAAACAATAAAATCCATGAGAACAACAAACCAAAAAATCGTGTTCTCATGGATTTTATATTTTACAGATATTTTTACGAAATCCCAGAGGCAGAAGCGACCCGCCGCAGGCGGAGAATCCTGTAAAGCAGGATACTTTCTTGAAATCATATTATGCTCCTTTTTTCTTTATACAATCTTAATACAAGAGAACATATCCTTACACTATCTTTTTATCATAAAAGATATAATGATGGTAAGATCAAAAGGTCATAAAATAATTTGAAAAAGAGGTAAGATCATATATGCCATGGAAGATTCATAAAAAAAGACATTTAACATCATTTCAGGTGATCATATTAGGGTTCGCAGGAGTGATCCTTTTTGGAGCATTGATCCTGATGCTGCCAATTTCATCGGTTCAAGGAATCATAACACCATTTCATAAAGCATTATTTACGTCAACTTCTGCAGTATGTGTGACAGGGCTTGCAGTTCTGGATACTGGAAGTTACTGGTCCGTTTTTGGACAGACAGTGATCATGTTACTGATACAGATCGGAGGTCTGGGAGTTATAACAACAGCAACAGCCGTATTTATATTATCAGGAAGAAAAATATCGATCATGCAGCGAAGCACGATGCAAAATGCGATCTCTGCACCGAAAGTAGGAGGGATCGTTCGATTGATGAGTTTTATTTTAAAAGGAACTTTATTGATCGAATTGATCGGTGCGTTATTCATGATGCCTGTTTTCTGTCATGATTTTGGATTACGGGGAATCTGGATGTCGATCTTTCATTCTGTATCAGCCTTTTGTAATGCAGGATTTGATCTTCTTGGAACAAAATGGCATCCATTTGTATCATTGACATCATATGCGGTAAATCCAGTGATCAACATTGTGATCATGTTACTGATCATCATTGGTGGAATTGGATTTTTTACATGGGAAGACATTTATCTTCATAAATTTCATTTTAAGCATTACCATATGCAGAGTAAGGTTATTCTAACTACAACATTATGTCTGATCCTGTTACCAGCTGTTTTCTTTTTCTTTCAGGATTATGGAAATCTATCAGGGATTCACCGGTTGCTTGCATCATTGTTTCAAGCTGTGACACCGAGAACTGCAGGATTTAATACGACAGATCTTTCGATGCTGACAGGAGCATCAAAGGCAATGATGATTTTATTGATGTTGATCGGAGGTTCACCAAGTTCTACAGCAGGAGGTATGAAAACAACAACATTTGCTCTGTTACTTTTAAATGTACTGGCGACCTTTCAAAGTTGTGATGATGTGACAGCATTTGGAAGAAGAATCGATGCTAGTGTGATAAAAAATGCAACAACGATCGCAATGATGTATTTTATCTTGTTTTTTGCAGGCGGAATGACGATCAGTGTGTATGAGGGACTGCCGCTTTCAAGCTGTCTGTTTGAAGCAGCATCTGCAGTTGGAACCGTAGGTTTGACATTAGGAATCACACCAAAACTTCATATTCTGTCACAGATCATTTTGATCATACTGATGTATCTGGGACGTGTTGGCGGTTTGACGCTGATCTATGCAGTATTTTCAGATAAAAATAAACGAAAAGCAAGACTACCACTTGATAAGATTATAGTGGGATAAAAGAAAGAGGGAATTGATGATGAAGAATATTTTATTGATCGGACTTGGACGTTTTGGGAAACATATAGCGATACAGTCAAGTCAGCTTGGACATGAGATCATGGCAGTTGATCTGGATGAGGAAAGAGTGAATGATGCACTTCCATATGTTACGAATGCACAGATCGGGGACAGTACGAATGAGGAATTTTTAAAATCTCTGGGGATTGCAAATTATGATATCTGTTTTGTTACGATCGGTGGGAATTTCCAAAATTCGTTGGAAACCACCTGTTTGTTAAAAGAACTTGGAGGCAAAATGGTTATTTCCAGAGCTGAACGAGATGTACAGGAAAAGTTCCTCTTACGAAATGGAGCCGATAAGGTAGTCTATCCAGAAAAAATGGTGGCAAAATGGGCAACGATCCGTTATACCGATGATCATATTCTTGATTATATGGAAGTCGATGCCTCACATGCGATCTTTGAGGTGGAGGTTCCGAAGGAATGGATCGGAAAGACAGTGGGAAAACTTGATATTAGAAAAAAATATGATATTAACATTATGGCAGTAAAAGATGATGGAAAAGTAAGTATGGCGATATCTGCGGATACCTGTTTTAAGGAAGATGTTACATTATTGGTATTAGGAGAATATAAAGCGATCAAAAAGTGTTTTTGTATCTGATGTCATGAAAAAGAGGTGAGAGCTTATGTCAGATTTCATTTTAGCATTGGCGGTAATACTGATGTTTGCATTTGTGTTATTCTTTTTGAAAAAAGTAAATTATTTTCTTGGAGAAAATCGGAAAGTAATTGACAGGGAGCAAGATGATGATGATGATTGATGTGTTTATGGATTATTATTGACGATCATGATATAATGCATCCGATAAGGAAAGGGGGCCAAGATGAGCACAGGAGAATTTGTAGAGCTGAACAAAGAAAACGAACACATTCTTGTTTGTCTTTCTTCTTCACCGTCGAATGAAAAGATCATACGTACAGCAGCAAAAATGGCAAGAGATATGAGGGCACGTTTTACGGCATTGTATGTACAGACAGGGAAAAGAGAAAGGGAATCGGACAAAAGAAGACTGGAAGCTCATGTACAATTTGCAAAGGAATCTGGTGCGGAAATCGTAATGACACATGGGGAAAATGTTCCGGTACAGATCGCGGAATATGCACATTTATCAAATGTCACAAAAATCGTGATCGGACAAAGCAGTGCAAAGAGAAATCATCTTTTCAGCAAACAGACATTAACAGAGAAGTTGATCGAGGCTGTTCCTGATATTGATATCCACATTATTCCAGATGCGATGAACTTAGATAATTATCGAAAACCGCATGGAGCGGTTTATGTAGGAAAGCCTACGATGAAAGACAGTTTATTGACATTATTTATATTTGTAGTTTGTACGTTGATCGGTCTATTCATCCAGAAACTTCAATTTACAGATACAAACATCGTTACAATTTATATTTTGGGTGTTTTATTAACGTCAATCCTTACAGATGGATATTTATACAGCATTGGAGGTTCTGCCTTAAGTGTATTTTTGTTCTGCTTTTTCCTTACGGAACCAAGAATGTCATTTCAGACGTATGCAGTTGGATATCCGGTAACTTTTGTGATCATGTTAATATCTTCTGTCATTACTGGAACACTTGCAGCAAAATTAAAAACACATGCAAGGCTTTCAGCACAATCTGCATTTCGTACACAGATTTTATTTGACACAGACCGGTTACTTCAAAAAGCAAAAAACGATACGGATATTTTAAGTATTACATGTACACAGCTTATCAAATTATTAGACCGCAGTATTGTAGCATATGTTGTGGAAGACGATGAATTGTCAGCACCACATATATTTTCGAATAAAAAGAAAGAACAGACAGAAGATTTATTGACAAGCAGGGAGCAGGAGATCGCAAAATGGGTGTATGAAAACAGGCAGCGTGCTGGAGCAACGACCGAACGTTTTAAAGATGCACAGTGTCTATACCTTGCCATTTGTATTGAGGATAATGTGTATGGTGTGATCGCAATACCAGTTGACGAATATACATTAGATTCCTTCGAATATAGTATCTTACTTTCTGTGATCAATGAATGTGCACTTGCCATGGAAAATAAAAAGAATATCATGGAGAAAGAAAAAATCTCCGTTCTTGCCAAAAATGAACAGTTAAGAGCAGATCTGCTTCGTGCGATCTCACATGATCTAAGGACACCACTTTGTTCCATTTCTGGGAATGCAGACATGCTGTTAAATAGTGGAGAACGTCTTGATGATATAACAAAACATCAGATTTATACAGATATTTATGATGATTCAGAATGGTTGATCAATATCGTTGAAAATTTATTATCGATCACAAGATTAAATGATGGAAGATTAAAACTGAAATTTACAGATCAATTATTAGATGAGGTGATCGCGGAATCATTACGGCATATCAGCAGGAAACATGAAGAGTATCAGATCGTTACAGAATGCGATGAATTGATACTTGCACATATGGATGTGCGGCTGATCCTGCAAGTGTTGATCAATCTGGTCGATAATGCAATTAAATATACACCGAAAGGATCTACAATCCGCATTTGTGCCATGAATGAAAATGGAAAAGCAAAGATTCAAGTAGAAGATAACGGCCCTGGAATTTGTGATGAAATGAAGTCGCATATATTTGAAATGTTTTATACAGGGAAAAATACGATCGCAGACAGCCATCGAAGTCTTGGTTTAGGTTTGGCACTTTGCCGTTCGATCATAGAGGTGCATAACGGGAAACTGGTGTTGGAGGACAATACACCACATGGTTGTATTTTTTCTTTTACACTGCCATTAAGTGAGGTAACATTAAATGAATAAAGCATTAATTTTAGTCGTGGAGGATGACCGGCCAATCCGTAATCTGATCGTGACAACATTAAAAACACATGATTATAAATATATTACAGCAGAGAATGGAAGTTCAGCTATTTTAGAAGCATCTTCTCATAAACCAGAGATCATTTTATTAGATCTTGGATTGCCTGATATGGAAGGTGTGGATGTGATCAAAAAAGTAAGAACATGGTCTAACGTACCAATTATCGTTATCAGTGCAAGAAGTGAAGATGTAGATAAAATAGAAGCACTGGATGCAGGAGCAGATGATTATATCACAAAACCATTTTCAGTTGATGAACTGCTTGCAAGGATCAGGGTTACACAGCGCCGATTAGCATTGATCCAGTCAGGCGAGGAACAAGAACAAGCAGTCTTTGTAAATGGAGAGTTAAAGATCGACTATACAGCAGGATCTACATATTTAAAAGATAAAGAACTGCATTTAACACCAATCGAATATAAATTATTATGTTTGCTGTCTCATAATATTGGAAAAGTATTGACTCACACTTATATTACGCAACAGATCTGGGGCAGTTCACTGGAAAATGATGTTGCATCACTTAGAGTGTTTATGGCAACATTACGGAAGAAATTACAGCCAGATAAAGATGGCATGCAGTATATACAGACACATATAGGTATTGGATATCGGATGCTTAAGATATAGTAAATAAAGAGTGTCTGCATCATTAAGTGATGCAGACACTCTTTTAGATACCAATATATGAAAACACCCAAAAGAGGCAAAAAGAGATTGATTTATTACCTACTATTTAAAAATGTGTTCTGAAGGAATTTTTACGCACAACCTCCGCATGCAGCACATGCAGAAGGAGTTGCAGCGCAGCCTCCCTGGGCGGTTTCTCTTAGTTCAGCTGGCAGTCGTTTACCAACGATATACATTGCGTTTAACATTTCGTCAAACGGGATGAGCTGATGGATTCCAGATAAAGAAATCTCAGCTGCGATGATCGCATTTGCAACACCTGCGGCATTACGGTTCTGGCATGGATATTCCACCAACCCGCCAACGGGGTCACAAACAAGACCTAACATATTCATTAAAACGGTAGAGGCAGCTCCAAGACATTGTTCTGGATCACCGCCAAGCAGTTCGACAATGGCAGAAGCAGCCATCGCAGAAGCAACACCGACTTCCGCCTGACACCCGCCGACAGCACCTGCAACCGTTGCATTTCTCATAGCAAGATATCCGATCGCACTGGCATTAAACAGTGCCTGAATGATCTGTTCATCATCTAATTTATGAACTTCCTGAAGCCCAAGTAAAAGTCCAGGAACGATTCCGGCAGACCCTGCGGTTGGGGATGCTACGATCAACCCCATGGATGCATTCGTCTCAAGAGTCGCCATCGCATAGATCATACTTTTTTCTAACAGATCACCACAGATTCCAATTCCAGAATGATACCGGGAAGCAATCTTCTTTGCCTCGCCACCGATCAGTCCACCCATGGAACGAACTGGTTCTTTGATCGGAGTAAAAGCAGCATTTTTCATGATCTCAAGAACTCTTGCCATTGCATCATGAACCGTATCAGCTTCTTTTTCCCCTTCTATGATCTCACGCTGTCTCATCACTTCGGAGATTGGAAGATCATGTTTTTTACATAAATCAAGCAATTCATTTGTGTTTTTAAAATCCATAATATTTCAGTCTCCTTTCTACAGCTGAATGATCATAACATCTGAGACATTTGGGCTTTTCCTAATCTCCTCTGCGATGTTTTCAGGAAGAAGCCCATCGGATTCAACGATAGAATAAGCTGTATTTCCTTTAGATTCTCTGAAAAGACGCATAAAAGCGATATTAACACCCTGATCACTCAGACATTTTGTGATATAAGTAACAACGCCAGGTTTATCTTTCTGGATCACGATCAAGGTACTGTATTCCCCGGTAAAATCAACTTCTACATCATTGATACGGCAAATTCTGGCTTTTCCACCGCCTAAAGATTCCCCACGGATCATGATGTGATCTCCGTTTTCATTTGCCATTAAGATATCCACTGTATTTGGATGGACATCAGTTTCTATTTCATTTGGTACAAAAGAGAAATCAAGTCCAATGTCTTTTGCAATCTCGAAAGAATCACGGATTCTCATATCATCGGTTCCAAATCCCATGATTCCACCTAATAAGGCACGATCCGTTCCGTGTCCATGATAAGTTTTTGCAAAAGATCCATAGAGTGTAAACTGAACTTTTTTCAGTGTACTATTTAACATTTTTCTTGCGAGAAATGCAATCCTTGCAGCCCCAGCTGTGTGGGAGCTTGAAGGACCGATCATATTTGGTCCCATAACATCAAATGCACTGATAAAAGACATAAATTAAGCCTCCACTGTATCTTCTTTTAAAATAAATTTCTTGTAAATAGAATCTACGACGATTCCAATCGCATTATCTCCGGAAATGTTACATGCAGTTCCGAAAGAATCCTGTGTGATATAAAGTGCAACCATTAAAGCACAGATTGGTCCGTTTGTATCTCCTGCTGTTGTACCAAATACCATGTAAAGGAAAGGCAATGCAGTCATGATAGATCCACCTGGAGCTCCAGGAGAAGCGACCATTGCAACACCAAGTGTCATAATAAATGGAATAACAGTTGCAAGGCTGATCGGTAACTGATTCATCAAACATACAGCAGTTGCACATGCTGTGATCGTGATCATAGAACCTGCCATGTGGATATTGGCACAAAGAGGCACTACAAAGTTACGGATCTGAGCACTGACACCGTCATTTTTTGCACATTCCAGATTGACAGGAATTGTAGCAGCAGAAGACTGAGTTCCTAAAGCTGTAGTATAACCAGGAACCTGATTTTTAATAAGAGAGAAAGGATTCTTTTTGCTGACAGAACCTGCAATTATAAACTGGATCGTGATACATACAAAGTGCATGATGATCACTACAAGGAATACTTTCCATAAGATTCCAAGGATTGCAAATGTTTTTCCTGATTTCGTCATATCAGTAAATGTACCGCAGATATATAATGGCAATAAAGGAATGATCGTTTTGTGCAGTACTTTATCGATGATCGTTGAGAAATCGCTCATTCCGTTGTAAAGGCTGTTTCCGATCTCTTTACTTTTCATTGTGGATAAGCATAATCCTAAAATGAAAGCAAGAACAACAGCAGATAATGTATCAAACAGCGGTGTGATCGTCAGTGAAAAATAAGGTTTCAGTGACGCATCAGCAGTCGCAGCAATCTGATCTAATGCCCCAGAAGTCATAAAGTGTGGGAACAGATTGGATGATACAAGGTAAGAAGCTGTACCAGCAAGTAAAGTTGAACCATAAGCAAGAGCAACGGTAATTAAAAGCAGCTGTCCAGCACCCTGTGACAGATCAGCGATTCCCATGGTTACATAAGCAAGGATCATCAGTGGAATGATGAATTTTAAGTAGGTACTGAAGAATCCAGACAGTGTTACAACAAAGCGGCAGAATCCAGTTGGAAGGAACTGTCCAAACAGGATACCAATAATGATGGCAATAATGAGTTTTGGTACCAGACCAAGTTTAAATTTTTTCTTTTCCATTTTTAATTACTCCTCTAAAAGCATAATCACATATCATCGTAGTTTGTTTAATGTGCACAAAAAATGTTTGACGTCTTTATGTTTGTATTGTATCATCCACGTATAGATGAATCAAATTCATAGATTTAATGATAACATTGAAAATTATTCATAATAGTACAAAGGAGAAAAAATGGAATTCCGTCAGATACAGACATTTATGCAGATAGCACAAGTGAAGAATTTCTCAAAAACCGCAGAATTACTAGGTTATTCGCAATCTGCCGTGACAGTACAGATCCGTCAGTTAGAAACAGAATTGGGAGTGCGGTTATTTGACCGTACAGGAAAAAAAGTGATACTCACACCGAAAGGAAAAGAATTTTTAATACATGCAAATAAGATCATTGATGAAATGCACAAGGCAAAAGATGCAATGAATGATACTGCAGAGTTAAAAAATCCATTACATATCGGAACGATTGAATCACTCTGCACTGTCAAATTGCAGGAAATCGTACAGCGGTTTCGGAAAGAACATCCACAGGTTAGAATTCAGATCACGATTGGTTCTCCAGAACGCCTGATCCAGAAGATGGAACACAATGAACTCGATGTCATTTATATTCTGGACACACCAAGATGGAATAAAAACTGGGTGAAAGTCATGGAAAAAGCGGAGCCTGTGATCTTTGTGTCTGCACCAAATTATAAGTTAGCAGGGAAAAAGAATATAGAGGTTGAGGAAATCTTAAATGCACCGTTTTATCTAACAGAACGAAATGCAAACTACAGACAGGCATTAGAACAGGAATTAGCTCTGCATAAACAGACATTATCGCCAGTACTTGAATGCAGTGATACCGCGTTTATCAAGAAGATGCTAAAGACAGGAAAAGGGCTTTCTTATCTCCCATTATTTGTTGTAGAAAAGGATATTGAAGAAGGAAAGATCGCAAAATTAGATGTGAAAGATATTGATATTACAATGTATCGACAAGTGTTTTATCATGCAAATAAATATATGACAAAAGAGATGGAGAAATTTATAGAGTACTGTCAGATGTAAAGAGCAGAAATATAGGATGAAATGCTGGTGTAATGTGATAAGAGAGTGATATAATAATAGATAACATTTAAAAATCTTAAAAATCGGAGGATTTAAAGTGAAGGAATATTTTATCAGTGAGATAGACATAGAGAAGTTATATCATCTGTCTGA
>OLFB01000440.1_pt1 | contig 11877 bp, 5 predicted proteins | sample 1603111 | NCBI WGS metagenome assembly OLFB01 (sample SAMN02674964, study PRJEB24791) | human gut metagenome, SKBSTL008 | isolation source: stool | host: Homo sapiens | place: USA | reverse complement strand
GGAGTTCAGACGTGTGCTCTTCCGATCTCTTCATACCTGTGACCCCGTCTGCAGTCTCTATTGGTACAATATAGTTTTCCTGTCTCGACATATTTGAAGCTATCCTTAGCTGACTGCATAATAGCTTCATCTGTCTGAGGTCTATTGAACCGGTGTGCCTATCCTCTATAATCATCGAATCCATAACATGCTCTGCTGTATCAGCCAGCGTTTCCTGCGCCTGCGCAAGCTCCTTTGGATTTTTGACCGACTCAGAAAACCGTCTGAGAGTCTCATCCAAAAGAGCCCTTGCCGTAGCACTGTCTCCACGCTCCCAGAGATTTCTTACTGCCTCTGACGGATTTTTCATTAGCCGTGACGCAGCCATGAGGTTTACCGCGGTTGTTTTTACATCATATTTCTCTAGAAAAGCATATACGTTCTCAGGCACCGAAACTGCCTGATTGAACTGTCTTAGCTGTTCTGTGGCATATTGCTCTGACAGTGCGTTATCCTCGTCTGCCTCATATACAGCCTGCCTTAACTGCTCCGGAGTCATATCAAGCCAGCTGTCATACTGCATAAACTCCATTTTCTCAGGTGAAAGTGTATCAAGCACATCCCTTAGGCAGTTTGTATGATATGCGCTTTCTATCTGTGAGTCAATTTTAATGCCACTGCTTACACTGTCCACTCCGGCAAAGGTATCGTCCACCTTATAGTCCATGGCACTCTTTCCTCGTACCCGGACCGCTGTAAGCAGATTTTTCATTGTAATATCTGCTCCCTGATTAACAAGTGAGCCTATCACAGCACCATCTGACTGCTCCACCTGTGAAATAAGCCTGTATATGCCTATATATGAGTCTCTTTCCTCCTCTGAGATTTCATTTTTCTTTTCAAGCTTCCAGAGAAACTCGCTGAATTTCTCATCCTTTTCGTCAGGATTTTCTGATTTTATCCGTCTGGCAGTGTCACTTATGTCACTCATGCTCATATCAAGCGGTGATATGCCTCTTTTTATCATCTCAATCGTCACCGCCGGTGTCATATCGCTGAATGCTCTCTGCACCTGCTCATCTACAGACTTTATCTGCTTTATATTGTCCTCTGTGATGTCGGTACTATTGTACGCAAGTATCCGCACAGCCCTGCGATTGCTTTCAGATGTATCTATCTGAAGCTCTTTAAGTATATCATCCACATTCTGAAATGCTTTTGACATACTATCTCCCATATCTGCCCGCGGTGATGTCATAAGAGTCTCATATCCTGAGGCTGCTGCTTCTAATGACTGCTTCATTGCTTTGCCTGCTGTATACAGCTCATACACAGTGTCATCAGCGGATTCCAGGGTCAGTACATACGCCGGCTGCTGCTTCATCTGATTGAAAATATCACAGACATTATTGTACATACGTACCCTATCATCAGATGCCTCTACACTGCTCTCACCAAACAGCGCTCCGTAGTATTTATTTTCCTGCTGCTTAAGCAGCTCCACTACACGTTCAATAGGCTCTGTGTCTATTGAAACTCCTTTTTTTATGAGTGAAAGGTTGGCTTCTGCTGTCATGGAAAGTCTCGCTTCCTCAAGCTTTCTTTGAGCTGTCACAAGCCTTGCTTCCCGGCTGTCTGTAATCTGATTATCCGCAGCTTTATTCGCTGAGGCTTGCGATGCTGCACTATCCTTGCCTCTTGCAGCTATAAGCTTTGACAGATTCTCTATCGTGACAGGTATGTTATCTGACTCTAATGTGACAATGTCATCTGCGGTCGCCTCACCTAATACATCACAGGCTTTCTTTGCCATGTCAAATGTCAGACCATCTTGTGACATAGTGGCATCTGTAGCCTTTTTTCCCATTGCCAGTGCTTCTGTCACTGCCCTTGCATAAAAATCACTGCTCACATTTTCTTCTGCTGCGTTGATGCAGTCTACCTGATTCGCAAGCAGCACATTATCAGGTGTAACGGCTATATCTTCATCTATCAGCCATCTGCACTGATTCAGATTCTCATCACTACTGTCTATATGAGCTTCCTCTAATATCTGTTTAAGCTGTGGCTTAAGCTCCTCAAACAGCTCATCTGATATCTCCGTCATTTTGGTTTTCTGCCTGTAATCTTGTACCTGACTGCTGCTGTACGTAGCCTTGTATACATTGGAAACCGTCGGATTCATGTTATTTCTGACCAGATATGCCTTTGTCTCATTGGATATATTTGTAAGGCTCTTTGCCCGGTCTATGGCATCTGTACCTGCCTTTATATTATCATCTGTAGCAGGAATATCATATGCTTTCATCTGATTGACAAGCATGGCCGCTTCAGTCTGGCTTCCCGTGATGTCTGTAAGCTGCTCCATGCTCAGATCATCTCCATATATGGATATATCTACACCTGCCTTTGCCAGCACTGCTTTTATCTTATCGGTCTCAGTGACAATGACATCGTAGCCGTCATCCTTTGCAGCTTTGTAATCATCACTCGTGGTGGTGCTTGCAGTGACAATCATATCATTTCGCCTGTTTTCTGAGGTCTGATTCATGTCATTTAGCAGATTTTCTGCCATATCTGTGTCATCGCTGTTCCCGGCTTCATTTTTAGCCTGTGGTCTTGCATATATCGTATCCGACATATCAACAGAGTTTGACGAACCGACAACAGCCGCCTTTTTTGACATATTGTCACTACTGTCTGTCTTTATGTAGTCTGACACACGCATACCCGTTGTCATGTCATTTATGGTTTTTGTGTCCGTATTTTTCGTATCTGTGCTTTTATTAATCAAATTCTCTATCTGCATATTTCCTGCTCCGTGCCCTGCATATATACCATCTCTGCAGCCTTTATTTATGGATATTTTTTTCTCATATGTGAGGGGGTGGTTCTGAATAGTTATCTTTTTATTATATATCGACATATAATACGCAAAAATAAAGACCGCGCCTTAAATTGGCGCGGTCCTTTACCCTGCTGTTTACCGGTATATTAGTATTTAAATACAGCAACTCCGTAAGGCGCAAGTGGATAAGCAAATGAAAATGGTCTGCCGTCACACTCTGATTTGACTGCCTTATAGTCCAGCTTCTTATATGACTGTTTTGCTGCCTTGCCTCTGCCCTTTGCAGCCTTCTTTACAGGCGCTTGTACCGTTTTGCCGGTAAACTTAGGATCCTCACTATCTAAAACGAGCTGATATGTCTTGTGCTTTGGCACTCCGACTCTGTAATCAGGTCTCTCTACCGGTGTGAAATTGATGACAAAGAGCATATTATTCTTGCCATCCTTACTCTTTCTGATAAAGCTGAAGATGCTTCTGTCTGCATCGTTTGCATTTATCCATTCAAAGCCTTCCCAGCTTGAATCCAGCTCATACAGACAGCGGTTTCTCCTATAGAGGTGAAGCAGCTCCTTTACCCAGTTCTGGATCTTTTTATGCTCCGGATTCTCAAGCAGATACCAGTCGAGTTCTCTTTCCTCACTCCACTCCTGCTTCTGTGCAAACTCCTGTCCCATGAAAAGAAGCTTCTTTCCACAGTGTCCCATCATAAATGCATATCCTGCCATGAGGTTCTTGAATTTATCCCCTTCTAAGCCCGGCATTTTGTTGAGCATAGAACACTTCAGATGTACCACCTCATCATGTGACAGTACCAGAATATATTTCTCACTCTCATTATAGCTCATCGCAAATGTCATCTTGTTGTGGTTATTTTTACGGAAATATGGATCCAGCTTCATATAATCAAGGAAGTCATGCATCCATCCCATGTTCCACTTGTAGCTGAAGTTCAGTCCGTCTTCCTCTACCTTGCCTGTTACCTTTGGCCATGCGGTAGACTCTTCGGCTATCATTACAGTTCCGTGATTTCTTCCAAGTATGAGTGTATTGATATGCTTGAAAAACTCTACTGCCTCGAGGTTCTTATTTCCTCCAAACTTGTTTGGCACCCACTGTCCGTCGTTCTTTCCATAGTCAAGATAAAGCATTGACGCAACTGCATCCACACGGAGTCCGTCTACGTGGTAATTTTCTATCCACATCAATGCACTTCCGATAAGGAAGTTCTTTACTTCATTCTTACCGTAGTCAAATATCTTTGTGCCCCAGTCGGGATGCTCTCCCTTTCTTGGGTCTGCATACTCATATGTGGCTGTTCCATCGAAATTGGCAAGTCCATGCGCATCCTTTGGGAAATGTGCAGGTACCCAGTCGAGGATTACTCCGATATTATTTTTATGGCACTGATCAACAAAGTATGCAAAATCCTCAGGCTTTCCATACCTCGATGTAGGTGCATAGTAGCCTGTCACCTGATATCCCCATGAGCCATCAAACGGATACTCTGAAATACCCATAAGCTCAATATGTGTATATCCCATAGTTTTCACATAGGATATGAGTGATTTTGCAAGCTCCCTGTATGTATAAAAGCCCTCATCATCCCTGCCCGGATGTCTCATCCATGAGCCCGGATGGCACTCATATATAGCCATAGGTGAAGAATATACATCAGCATCTGACTTTGCTGCTCTCTTATCCATCCACTCTTTGTCAGTCCATGTGAAGTGCTCGATATCTGTGATGATTGACGCTGTTCCCGGACGAAGCTCTGCGTAGTTTGCGTATGGATCCGCCTTGTACAGCTTATCACCCTGTTCAGTGACTATAATAAACTTATACATCTGACCCTTTTGCGCTCCCGGTACAAAAAGCTCATACACTCCCATGGTTTCCGGCTCTACACGCTTCATCTCATGACTGGTCTCATTCCAGTCGTTAAACTCACCAAACACGTATACTTCCCTCGCATGTGGCGCCCAGACGTCAAAGCACACTCCTTTTTTTCCTTTACGCTCAGCTAAGTGAGCACCCATCTTCTTGTAGATATCATAGTGTGTTGCCTGACCAAACAGGTAACAATCCATTGCTGTAAAATTACACATATATATACCCCCCATAAGTATTTATTTTTCCCTGAAATGATCCTCTTTGAGTACAATTCGGTCATCATCTGTATATCGCCTGGCTGTCAGAATACTTATAGCCTTCTTAAGTCCGCTGTGAGCCTCCCTGTCTATGGCCTCGTCAATTATATCCTTGACCTCTGTCAGAGTGGTAGCCTGGTCTATCCTCTCAATATTGCTGATTCTGTTATGCAATGCCAGAATAGCCATCTCATCTATCTTGTACCCAAGCTCTGCAGAGTACGATTTGGCAAACAATACGAGTTCATCATTTGTAAAAATAGGAACCGATATCTTTTCCGTGAACTTGGATGCAAAGCCCTCATCCATTGAGAGAGCCTTCTTTATACCCTTTGATGTATCCTCAAGTATATAGAGTGTTCCTGTAATATCATGCTCCATCAAAAATGATAGCTGGGCAGCTATGCTGCGGTCGATATCACCGGCTCTTTCTATGATGAGACAGCCTCCTGTTATCTTTCTGACTACCTGCTGCACATCCTTTTTATTGAGTGCGGCAGCATCAATCTTGCCCATCTTTCCTGTAAGCTGTTCACCATCTTTTTGTAATACCTTTATAAAGCTTGTAGCAAGCATTGTCTTTCCGCAACCCTGCTCTCCCTGTATAATCAGGTTGCCTGTGGATGCGTTTTCTTTCCTGTTGAAATGATCAAGCACTGCATTATATGCCTTGCAGATCTGATCCTCCATACCCTTTACCGGTATGAAATATGAAAATATAGCTTTCTGTTCGCTTGTAAGCTCTTTTATATGTTTTGTTTCTTTCAATTTCGAGTCATCTTCTTCGCTCTCTAAATCCTCCGGCAATGAAATATCCGGCATTTTTCTTGTCTTAGCCATATCCAGCTTCTTCTCCAGTCCCGGATTCTTTGCTGTCATCTTGGCTATTTCCTGCTCGATAAATGATGTCACATGATCAAAATCTCTCTTCTCAGAAACGTTTTCTTTCTCCTGTGAAGTCTCATCATCTGATGTATCATCATCGACATTTAACATATCATCTGTTATTTCAGGCATCATGGTAGTCGGCTGCATGAGTATCTCGTCTTTCTCAGACTCCTCTGCCATAATTATATCCTCCGGCTCTCCAACCGGTTCCTTTGCTTCATCTGCAGCCTCTTCCGGTACTTCCCGTGACTCCTGCACTTCTTCTATAGCTTCTTCCGGTGCTTCCTGTGACTCCTGTACTTCGTCTATAGTATCCTCCGGTGCTTCCTGTGACTCCTGCACTTCGTCTATAGCCTCTTCCGGTGCTTCCTGCGGCTCCTGTACTTCATCCACAGTCTCCTCTGCATAAAGCTCCTGCATATCCGGTTTCTGCTCTTCTTCAGGCTCCTTCACGGCAGCTTTCTGCTCTATAATATCAACCGGGACCTTCAAATACTCCTCCTCAAGAAGTTCCTTCGGAGTGACACCTGCATCCAGCTTTGGAATGACATCATTTAGTCTCTCCATGATGTCTCCTGCCTCCTGAAGTGCTCTTGCCTTAGCTGACTCAAGCTTCTGCTGCTCAGCCTCTTTAAGTGCAATTTCAGCCGCATGTCTGGTCTTTTCCCATTCTTCAAGCACATCATGTATAGACATCTGTCCTGTAATCTGATGCTCAAGCTGAGTCTTTTCACTCATGACCATAGACATCTGTCCGTCAGCGTCTTCACCCAAAAGCTCCTTGAAATTCAACTTAAGTGAACCATCTATCTCTTCATCTGTAGCGATATGCTCTGTCTCTTCCGGCTGCTGTACATACTCTTCCTGCTCCTTTTCGAGCTTGAGATAAGGAATATCCTCAACTATCTTTTTGATGGTATCCATCGTATCAGCAACTTCATTCTTGCCCTTGGCCTCAATGATCTGCTGCATACCCTTGGCAATCTCCTGCTGTAAATTTACAGTATTGAACTTCTCCTGATTTACAGTAATCTGCGGAATAGTTACGTCATCATGCACTATCTCTCCGCCCTTTACCATCTCCATGGCACCTATCTCAGTGACCTCAGCCTCATCCTTTATCTTAGCCGGCTTTTCCTTCTCTGCCTTGAATCGTCTGTACTTTTCCTCCTGAGCCTTGGTAAGTGGCTGATAAAGCATCTTAAGCTCCAGCGCACGCTCCACATATGGTCCGTCTCCGAACCACAGAATGAGCTCATCGCAGGCATCTATACACTTATCGGCTTTTCCGGCCTTGTGGTATAGATATGCAAGCTCATATGCCCACTCCTCAGTGTATTCTTCATCCTTGTATTCTTCAAGAATAGTGATAAGCTCATCAAATGAAGCTCCCTGCCCTTTTTTGATGGCATATCTTAATACATACTTCATATCATCATGAGGCGCTATCTCAACAAACTCATCATAATACTCTGTAGCAGCATCATAATCCCCCATCTTGATGGCGACCTCAGCCAGTCTGTATATAATCATCCTGCCGATTGGTGAACGGTCATAGGCCATTAAAAGTATGTCCCTTGCATCCTGGTATCTTTCGGCCTTCTCGTAGATTTCGCCGATTTTAACGAGTGTATTTACATTTTTAATTTTGTTCCAATTTATGCTATCCGCAATCTCTGCTGCGCTCATATAGCCCTCCTCGGCGCTTAGGGCTTTTATCTGATCCAGCTTGAGATTGTATTCGTATTTATCCACTTATTTCACCTACTCGTATTTAAGCTTATTATTTTTTGTATCTACGCCTGTTGTCTTTGTATAATCCCTTGTGTCCTCAGGAAGCTTCTTTTTCCTGAGAGCATAATTAACAACTCTTTTCACAATATAGTATATCACAGCAAAGGTTGGAACACCAAGTAACATTCCAAGAAAACCAAACATTCCTCCGCCGATTAGTATGGCAAACATAACCCAGAAGGTCGAAAGACCGGTAGATGAGCCAAGTATCTTAGGCCCTATTATATTACCATCCACCTGCTGCAGCACGACAATAAATATCAGAAGATAAAGCGCATGCCACGGACTCTGAATTACTACTATGAGTAACGATGGAATTGCACCGATAAACGGTCCGAATACCGGAATCACATTTGTGACGCCGATAATCACTGCAACGAGCACCGATGATGGAATCCTTAAAATCAGACATCCGAAATATGCAATCACACCTATAATCAGTGAATCTATAATCTTACCGCTTATGAAGCCTCCAAAAATCTCATTTGTCTTTCTGATCGTCTCAATGATGATATTGCCTGTCTTTGGCTTGCAGACAGCATATATTATCTTTTTACTCTGTCCTGCGAGAGTCTCCTGAATACTCATCACATAGACCATCACGATTATTCCGATAATAAAATTAAATAAGCCTCTGACTACCGAAATCACACCGGTTGTAATCTGTGCAACATACTTCTGTGCCTCAGGAATCAGCTTTTCTGTGGCATAATCCTCAATGTAGTCGGTTGCATTCTGTAAACCTGTGCTCGCGAGCTCAGCAATTTTGCTGTCCCCGAAATTGCCGTTCTTTATCATGTTGATGAATGCCGCAACATCATTTGGCAGTGTCTTCATAAGTCCTGATATACTTGCTATGACAGAAGGCACAATAGCCGCAATGAGGAGCGAAATAATCGCTACAAGAATAATAACCGAGCCTGTGATTGCAAGAGCTCTTGAAACCTTTCGCAGCTTGCTTTCGCTTTTCATCTTTTTGGAAAGAAGCTTTTTAAAGCATCTTTCCAGCCACAGCATGACAGGATTCATCAGGTATGCAAGCACAAGTCCCATTATAATAGGCATTGCTGCCGCAAGCAGCTTGCTCCATATGCCTGCAAAGCCCTCAAATCTGTACAGTGCAAAGAAAAACAGTATACTGACTGCAAACGTGACAAATACCATGACACCTATTCTGATCAGATGTGGCCATTCCTCACGCCCCGGGTGCGAATTCTGCTTCGCACCCTTATCTGCATTTATCTCAATGTTTGATTTTTTACCAGCTTTTCCGGTTTCTTCCATCGGATTAAACTCTCCTTATTTACGATTATAGTTGATGAGACATCCCTTTAATATTATCTCTCTTTCATCATCTGTGAGCTCACCCATCTTCAGTGTAAATGGCTTTAATTCACCATCCTTGACAACATATGCCTCAAACTCCGTCTTTGCATCCTCGATTTCCTTCTTGATTCCCGGAAGGAAGATATAGTCGAGGTTGTGGAACGGAAGCTCTCCCTCATCGATGATGAATGGAAGCATTCCCCAGTTGATCAGGTTTGAACGGTATCTCTTTGTGGCATACTCGTTTGCGATATTTGCCCAGCCTCCGAGTACCTTCTGGCAGCTGGCAGCCTGCTCTCTTGCTGAGCCGTCACCCGGCTTAACAGCAAAAATTGTGCTTCCGAAGCCCATATTCTCATGGCTTGCCTCAGGGAATTTTTTCTTTACTACTCCCATGATTTCAGCAACCTCAGGAACAGCCTTTCCTGCGCACTCACCACTCTCTATAGCCTTCTGGGCCTTTTGGATTTCCTTTGCTCTGCCTACATACTCAGGATCCTTTCTTGAAAGTGCGAACTCTGCAAGGCCAAGAGGGTTTGAACGATATGATGATGTCTCTCCTGAAGGAATGAGCTCATCTGTTGTAGTAACAGGATCATGAATCTCTGAAACCACCTTAAGGAGCATATTCTCAGGAAGCGCACTCATTGCCGGCCAGTCCTTGATGTTTGGTCCGAACTGGATTTCAACTGAAGGATCTGCCACTCCATGGCTGTCAAATACACGGTTCTCATATATAGTCTTGTCAAAGAAATATTTAGGCTTTGTAAAGTTGACATCAATATCCGCTGCTGATGTAAGGAAGCCCTTGTTTGCTGCTGTTGCAGCGATTGAACGTGCATCCATGAGTGCCACTGAGCTGATCTGTCCGTTCTGTACCTTAGAACCCTCTCTGTTAGGGAAGTTTCTTGTTGAATGACGGATAGAGAATGCGTTGTTGGCCGGTGTATCTCCTGCACCAAAGCAAGGTCCGCAGAAAGCAGTCTTTACGATTGCACCTGTCTCAAGAAGCTTTGCTACAGCTCCGTTTTTCACAAGCTCCATGTATATTGGAGTAGATGCCGGGTAAACACTCAGTGTAAACTCGTCTGCTCCGATTGAATGTCCGTTTAATATGTCAGCCGCATCGCAGATATTCTCAAATCCACCGCCTGCACAGCCTGCGATGATTCCCTGGTCTACATACAGTTTTCCGTCTCTTACCTTACTCTTTAAATCAAGCTTCACCTTGCCGTCAAAGCTTACCTCAGCTCTCTTCTCACAGTCATCGAGAATATCCATGAGGTTTGCATTGAGCTCATCGATAGTGTAGGTATTGCTTGGATGGAATGGCGTTAAGGCATTGGAGATGTTGGAAAACAGGGAGTATGATCTGATTATTCTTGATATTATGATGCCGGGAATATCCGGGATAAAAACTTGTGAAGAAATTCGAAAAATCTCACATGTTCCAGTGTTGTTTCTGACAGCCAAAAGTCAGGAATCTGATAAATTACTCGGACTTATGGCAGGAGGTGATGACTATCTCGTGAAACCATTTTCGTATGCGGAACTTCTTGCCCGGGTTAAAGCGTTACTACGAAGATATCATGTATATAGTCAGACATTACAAGGTGAGAAGACAAAAGAACATTGGATTGAATATGGAAAAGTAAAAGTGAATACTCAATGTAATGAGGTATTCCGCAATGAAAAGGAAATCAGTCTCAGAGAAATGGAATACAGAATCTTATTGCTTATGATGGAAAACCCGAAAAAGGTATTCTCGGTAAAAAATCTTTATGAGAGTTTGTGGGAGGAGCCGTTCTTATATTCATCTGGAAATACTGTTATGGTGCATATCCGAAGATTACGAATGAAAATCGAAGATGATCCACAAAAGCCAAAGATGATTCAAACCGTATGGGGAAAGGGATATCGCCTTGGATAAAATTTGCGGAAATAGTTTGACAGGCAAGATAATTTGCTATCTTATGCAGGGGTTATTAGCAGGTTTATTAGTGTTAAGCGTGACATATTTCGGGGGAAAGGGGTTACTGCAACGCTTTTTCTTTCGTACAGGATATGTTTATGCTGAAGAGACAGAACGTGCAGAAGAACTTCAGGAATATGTCACACAAAATAAGTTGAGTGCATCTGATTATAAAATGTTGAAAAAATGGGGTACAGAACGAAATATTGATGACTTCACGATTTCAAGGGGAAAATGGCTGTTGTTTGATATTTCCTACAACGGAAAAATTATGTATGGCAGCAGAGAAATACCAAATCTGACATGGAGAATGTACCATAGAATTTCATTTAAGGATGGAACGGCAGATGTATATATATATGAAGGAACAGCGGATAAATATTTTAACATATTGATGGTCTTTTCTGTTGTACTTGGAGTCGCGGTGTGTATTGGAATTGTTGTATCTGGAATGTATGAGAATGTAAAATATATACAATGCCTTATGAAAGAGGTAAATATAATCAGCAGAGGAAATTTGCAGGGGAATGTAACTGTTCAGGGAACAGATGAAATTGCACAGTTAGCCAGTGGACTGGAACATATGAGACAAACATTGGTGAAAAAAGAGCAGATAGAGTATGACCTGAAGAGTGCACAGGAGAAGCTGGTGTTAGGAATGTCACATGATCTGCGTACTCCTCTGACTGGTTTGATGGCATATCTTGAGATTCTAAAAAAGCAGCAAAAAGAAGGTGCGGTTACTCAGGAATATATAAATAAAGCCTTTGATCGTGTACTTCAGATCAGAGATTTGTCGGAGCAGATGTTTGAATATTTTTTTGTAAATTCACGACACCATATAGAACTGGAACCTGCAGAAGATATTATGTGTGCTTTTGGAGATTATCTTTCTGAACTGTGTAGATCGGAAGAGCACACGT
>OLFB01000437.1_pt1 | contig 11950 bp, 10 predicted proteins | sample 1603111 | NCBI WGS metagenome assembly OLFB01 (sample SAMN02674964, study PRJEB24791) | human gut metagenome, SKBSTL008 | isolation source: stool | host: Homo sapiens | place: USA | reverse complement strand
GAGCTCGCTGAAACGTTTTGTTCCCGGAAGCAGATCTCTGAGAATCAGAACTTTCCATTTATCACTGATCAAGGTCAGTGTGGTTTCTACAGGGCAAGCCGGTAATTCTTTTACGGCAATAGTCATATGGATTCCCTCCAATCATTTGTTTTAAGTATGTACATCTTATTGTATGGCAGGAAGAATGCAGATGTCAATAGTTACCGCCAGGTAACTATACCACAATATTGTGCGTACTTCACAGAGGAATAGAGCATTGATACAATAGAATCAACAAAGGCGAGAGCCCAAAGAAAAAACAAATTGATGGAGGTATTATAATGAAGAAAGTAGTAGAATTTTTAAGAGAAAACCCAGTGCAGTATCTTGCAACAATTGGTCGGGATGGAAAGGCGAAATGTCGTCCTTTTATGTTTGCAGGCGAAATGGATGGAAAACTTTGGTTTTGCACAAATAACCAAAAGGATGTATATAAGGATATGCAGGAAAATCCTTATATCGAGGTATCTGTATCAAGTCCTTCTTATGCATGGATTCGTCTGAGGGGAAAGGCTGTATTTGAAAATAATATGGCTGTCAAGGAAATGTGTATTGCAAATCCTATTGTGAAAGGGCAGTATGAAACTGCGGATAATCCGATTTTTGAAGTATTCTATTTGGAAAATCCGCATGGTGTAATTGCTGATTTTTCAGGAAATCCGCCTTATGAATTCTAATCGGATTGATAACCATGCTAAATATAAACGGATCATCCCTATATTGAAGGGAATACGCTGAGAGGAGAGATTTGATGCAGACAAAGAATTATTTGAAATTGTTAGTTGAACATATGCATTCTGCAGTTGTAGCAACGCTTGGTGCAGACGGTCATCCACAGACCCGGGTAATCGATATGATGCTATGGGATGAGAAAGGAGTCTATTTTCTGACTGCGAAAGGAAAAGCATTTTATGAACAGCTTATGGAACAAAATTATATTTCTTTGTCTGCAACAAAAGAGAAACAATCAGTCTCTTTGCGCGGCAGAATCAGAAATATCGGGAAGGAAAAACTGGATCAGATTTTTATAAAGAATCCTTATATGCAGAAAATTTACCCGGCAGATACAAGAAATGCATTGGATGTTTTCGTTATTTTCGATGCAGAGGGAGAATTTTTTGATATTGGGGATCCGGCGCATGTGACACGGGAGTATTTTTCCATTGGAAGCAACCGACAAGAAACACTGGGGTATTATGTGGGAGAAGGCTGTATTGGATGTAAGTTGTGCTATGCGGTCTGTCCACAAAAATGCATCGATATTTCCCAAAAACAAGTGAGAATAGAACAGAATCATTGTCTCCATTGCGGACGTTGCATGGAAATTTGCCCAAAACAAGTGATTGAAAAGAGGTTATCAAAATGAAGCAGCAGGAACGGAGGATATTTTTAATTCAGAGATTGTTGAACGAACGCAAAGCATACGGGGAAATCCAAATCCCGGAAACTTCAGAGGAACAGAAGCAACTTTTGCGTGGGCTTATGAATCTTCGGGAAGCTAAACAGATCGATCATGAGTTCCTGCAAATTCAAGACGAATATCTGAAGGAAGAAACAAGGAGAAAAGGAATTACAGATCTAGAAGCACTGGAAGCGATTCAGAAAGGAATTTATCTCTGGAAGGGTGATATTACTACGCTTCGGTGTGATGCTATTGTAAATGCGGCCAATAGTGGTATGACAGGTTGTTATGTTCCAAATCATCAGTGTATCGATAATTGTATTCATAGTTTTGCCGGAATTGAACTAAGGATTGCCTGTGGAGAAATGATGGAGCGGCAAGGATTTGCGGAACCTGTCGGGCATGCCAAAATTACATTGGCGTACAACTTGCCGTGCAAATATATTTTACATACAGTTGGTCCTATTGTGACGGGAAAGCTTACAAGCAAAGAGTGTGAACTTTTGGCTTCTTGCTATCGCTCCTGTCTGGAACTGGCATCAGAAAACAGGTTGGAAAGTGTAGCTTTTTGTTGTATTTCTACAGGGGAATTTCACTTTCCAACTGTAAAAGCAGCAGAAATTGCGGTCTCTACGGTGAAAAAATATATGCGAAAGGAAAGTAGTGTAAAGAAGGTGATTTTCAATGTTTTCAAAGATTCCGATGAGGAAATCTACAGACAGTTACTGGCAGCAGATTGAAAAACTGCGCATGGAATTGGAACAGTCGGATGCTGTAGTAATCGGTGCAGGAGCCGGACTTTCTACGGCGGCGGGTTTTATTTACAATGGAGAGAGATTTGAAAAATATTTTCGGGATTTTGCGGAAAAATATGAAATTCAGGATATGTATTCCGGCGGGTTCTACCCGTATAATACGTTGGAAGAACATTGGGCATATTGGAGTCGTTATGTTTATATCAACCGGTATGTAAATGCGTCGAAACCGCTTTATCAGAAATTGTACGAACTTGTGAAAGACAAGGACTATTTTGTACTGACAACCAATGTGGATCATTGCTTTCAGAAAGCCGGATTCGATAAACAACGATTATTTTATACACAAGGGGATTATGGGTTGTTCCAATGCAGTGAACCATGTCATCTTGAGACTTATGAGAATGAAACTGTGATTTGCAAAATGATTCGGGCGCAAGGATATGTACCTGATGAGAAAGGGTTGATTCTGCCGGAAGGTATTACACCTCAAATGCAGATTCCCTCCTATATGATTCCACATTGTCCAAGATGTGGGAGAGCTATGAGTATGAATCTTCGGGCAGATGATACTTTTGTGGAGGATATAGGCTGGCATTATGCGTCGCAGAGATATACCGCTTTTCTGCATGAGTATCGAGACAGAAAAGTATTGTTTTTAGAAGTAGGTGTTGGTTTCAATACACCGGGGATTATTAAATATCCATTTTGGCGTATGACCGCGCAAAATCCAAAGGCGTCTTATGCTTGCCTGAATTTTGGGGAAGCTTATGCTCCGAAAGAAATAGAAGGTCGTTCCATTTGCATTAATGAGGATATAAATGCTGTCATCTCGGTTCTGTTTTCTTGACATTCTGCATGTCCTATGTTACGATTTTATATAATTGATAAAATAAACGCAGTGACGAAAAGAGTACGTTTCTGAAAGCTTTACAGAGAATTTCCCGGTGCCAGAATAGATTTTGGCCATTGCTGAGAGGGAGAATGTGGAAAGAAACCGAAGATGGCTTCTGAGCGGTGTACCGAGCCTTGTATCTAGGTTAAGTACAATGGGTCCGCCCTTTATAGCGGCAGAGTGTGGAGAGATTTAGCAAGAAAATGGACACAGACAATCGGAGCACTCGTTGAGGTCCGTACTGTGAGGTATGGATGAATAGAAGTGGTAACACGGGTAATACTCGTCTTCTTTGGGAAACTGAAGGAGACGTTTTTTATTGCATGAGAAGTTGTGTTCTGCGCAATAAAAAACACACTTCGTGTGAGGATGCGCAGCTCGCGGCAAGGAGTTTATTACTTCGTAACCGCTCGCGCGCGCAGATTGCACAGTTGTGCAATCTTTTTTGTACATAGGAGATTCCTTTGGAATCATAGAAAATATAGAAAATGAGGAAGTATAGATATGGAAAATATGAATTTTGAAAATTTGGGACTATGTCCCGAGATAGTAAAGGCAGTTAAGCATATGGGATTTGAGGAACCATCGCCAATTCAGGCAAAGGCAATCCCGGCGATGCTGGAAGGAAAGGATTTGATCGGTCAGGCACAGACCGGGACTGGAAAGACCGCGGCATTCGGTATTCCATTATTACAGAAGATAGATCCAAAAAATAAGAAACTGCAAGGAGTTGTCCTCTGTCCGACCAGAGAACTTGCCATTCAGGTTGCGGAAGAAATTCGAAATCTTGCAAAGTATATGCATGGGATCAAGGTGCTTCCGATTTACGGAGGACAGGAGATCGTGAAGCAGATTCGCTCGTTAAAAAGCGGAACCCAACTTATCATCGGGACTCCGGGACGTGTAATGGACCACATGCGGAGAAAAACCATCAAAATGGATCATCTGCATACTGTCGTGTTGGATGAGGCAGATGAGATGCTGAATATGGGATTTAGGGAAGACATTGAGACGATTTTGGAAGGGGTTCCGCAAGACAGGCAGACGGTTTTATTTTCAGCGACTATGCCGAAGCCGATTTTGGAAATTACAAAAAAATATCAGAGAAATGCGGAAGTGATTAAAGTTACGAAAAAAGAATTGACGGTTCCGAATATTGAACAATTTTACTATGAAGTAAAGCCAAAAAATAAAGAAGAAGTGTTAAGCCGTCTTTTAGATATTTACACACCGAAACTCTCGGTTGTTTTCTGTAATACGAAGAAACAGGTGGATCTTCTTGTAAATGCCCTTCTTGGAAGAGGATATTTTGCAGCAGGACTTCACGGGGACATGAAACAAGAGCAGCGCGACCGTGTCATGCAAGGATTTCGAAGTGGCAAGACAGATATTCTTGTTGCGACAGATGTGGCAGCTCGTGGAATTGATGTAGATGAAGTAGAGGCTGTGTTTAATTATGATCTTCCGCAAGATGATGAATACTATGTACACCGTATTGGAAGAACAGGTCGTGCAGGCCGTATCGGACGTTCATTTTCCTTTGTATCCGGAAAAGAAGTTTATAAATTAAAGGAAATCCAACGGTACTGCAAAACAAAGATTTATGCGCAGAAGGTACCATCTCTTGATGATGTTGCAAATACAAAGATTGAAAACATTTTGGATGATGTGGATCGTATCATTGAAAGTGAAGATCTTACATCCATGATGGAAGCGATTGAAAATAAAGTCAATCATTCCGATTATACAGCTATGGATATTGCGGCAGCATTTCTGCAGATGTGTGCAGGTATGACAAAAGAAGATGCAGAGGATGAATTTGATTTTGGAGACACTGGAGCAGAAGATCCGGGAATGGTACGCCTTTTTATTAATATTGGCAAAAAGCAGAGAGTGAGACCGGGAGACATTGTAGGTGCACTTGCAGGAGAGAGTGGTATGCCGGGGAAATTAATCGGAACCATTGACATGTTTGATAAGTATACATTTGTAGAAGTTCCGAGGGAATATGCGAAAGATGTACTGGAAGCCATGAAGCATGCAAAAATTAAAGGCAAGACGATTGCCATAGAGCCGGCAAACCAGAAATAAAACTGGCATGGTTCATAAATGTAGAATTGGCAGTGTTCATACAACCAGATTAGTGCTATGATTGTCCTCAATAAAAGGCATGAAATAAGGCACTGAGAAAGGATGAGAAACATGAGAAAAGAAAATACTACATTGATAAAATTGACGGAAACCGCTCTCATGGCTGCGCTTTGCTATGTGACATTTACGTTTTTACAGATTAAGATACCGCTACCAGGTGGAGATGCCAGTTCGATTCATCTTGGAAATGCAGTTTGTGTACTTACAGCGTTAATGTTAGGTGGCGTGTACGGCGGATTAGCGGGAGCGATCGGGATGTCCATTGCGGATATTATGGATCCGGTTTACATTACAGTAGCGCCGAAGACATTTGTTTTAAAATTATGCATCGGTCTGATCACGGGATTGGTAGCGCATAGAATTGCAAAGATCAACGAGAGTACAGATCGAAAATATGTTTTGAAATGGAGCGTGATCGCTTCGGCAGCGGGTCTTGCTTTTAACGTTGTAGCCGATCCGGTTGTCGGATATTTTTACAAAATGTATATTCTTGGACAACCGCAGACAGCGGCAGAGGTTCTTGCAAAACTGAGTGCAGTGACAACACTTTTTAATGCCGTAGTATCGGTAGTGCTTGTGGGATTTGTTTATAATGCTGCAAGACCGGTACTTTTAAAGGGTGGTATGATTCCAAGGGCCAAGAAAGTTGTTTAGTACAATGAGAGTTTTACTCTGCTTTCACAGAGTAAAACTTCATTTCAAATGTAGCGCCGCCGCCGGGAGTATCTTTTATTAGGATGGAAGTGTGCATCCGGTCTGCCAGCATCTTTGCAATGCTGAGTCCAAGACCGGAATGCTGCTTATCATTTCTCGAGGCGTCAGCGCGATAAAAGCGATCAAAAACGTGTGGTTTCATCGCATCGGGAATACCTATACCATGGTCAACCACAGATATCGTGACAAATTGTCTGTCTGTCTTTGCATCAAGAATAATCTCTGAACCACAATCACATCCGTAGGAAATTGCATTATCCAGCAATATACAGAGAATCTGATAAATCCACTGTGCATTTCCATGTATTTCCGGAAGAAATTCTTTCGGAAGTTTTAATTTTAGGGAAATTCCTTTGGACTCACAAAGCATTTCATAGTTTTCCAATATTTGTAATAATACGGAATCAATTTCTACATTTTCTGTGGAAGGAATGAAACTTTCTTCTGCGGAAGACAAAAGAAGAAGATTTTTAAGCAGATTCCCGGAGCGGATACATTCACGCTCGATTAGACCGGCCATTTTTTCGGCACGCTCGGGCATTGTCTTTATCACAGAAGCGCTTGTCTGAATCACTGCAAGCGGAGAGCGGAGTTCATGGGAAGCGGCAGAAATAAATTCATTTTGTTTTTCGTGGTATATTTCTATAGGTTTTACGGCCTGTTTTACAAGTTTACAGCTTGTAATGTAAAGACTCAGGATACCGAGCGTTTCTAATAAGAGAAACAGAAGAAGCTGGAAGAAAAATTCCCGATGCAGTTCACTTGTATCAGATAGAAGGACCATGGAACGAAATCCCGTATCTGCAGAGATGACCAAAACAGTTGCCATATAAGTGTCGTGATGCTCTCCTTTGACTGTAAACAGAGAAGATTTGGAAATTGAAAGAGAATGAGGCTTTGAACGGGTATCGACACCTTCCTTTAAAGCTTTATTTTTGGCAAGTTTCACAAGATCTTCCCGGTTTGTTCTTGGGGTCCATGATCCCGGGAAGAAAAGGGGTGTTCCATTATCTTCGATATGAATGATCAAATGGCCATCTGCTTCCAGGCTGGAGAGCCAATCGTCTGAAAAACCGGATGTTCCTTCCAAACGATGGGTCAAGTCTAGAAGCTGGCTTTGGAAAAGTCCTGTTTCCTGGCTGGAGTTCAGGCGGGTCTGATAGAAAAACGCGATGACAAGCACAAGCGTTAAGATTCCGCTTGTTGTAAAAAAGAATAAGGATGTCAGGTGCTTTTCTAGTTTCCGTATCATTTCACTTCCTCCATACGGTATCCTGTACCGTGAACTGTTGTGATTTGTACACTGCTTTTAAGGGAACGCAGGTGCTTACGCAGATAGTAAATATAGGTGTCAAGGTTTCCGTCCTCTACTGCTCCGTCTATACCCCAGATTCTGGTAAAGATGAATTGGCGCGTAAGTGTCTGCTGAGGATTTTTCAGGAAACATTCCATCAGAAGGGTTTCTCGTTTGGACAGATGTATTTTCCCCTCGTGAACGCATAAATTTCCTTCGGACGGATGGAATGTCAGATCACCGAAAGTAAGAGATCTGGTCGATTTCCAATTAGAAGGACGGCGGGAAAGGGCGTAAATTCTTGCAATCAATTCTCCCACATCATAGGGTTTTACAATATAATCATCCGCTCCGCAATTTAAACCGTTGATCCGTTCATCCACAGAGTCCAAAGCGGTGGCAAGAATGATAGGAGTTTGGATTCGGTTTTCCCGCAGGATTTTGAGAATGGTAAGGCCGTCCATTCCCGGAAGCATCCGGTCAAGGAGAATCACATCATATGCTTTCTGAAGTGCATAAAACATGGCGTCAGAAGCATTCTGGATACAATCTACTTCAAATCCTTCATGCTGAAGCTGTAAGCTAAGTACAGTGGAAAGTTGTTTATCATCTTCAATAATCAAAAGTCTCATAAATTTCTTTGCTCCATTTAAATAGTATTGAAACAATTATAGCATATATTTCTCAAAAAAATCTTTAAAACAATCTTAGGTTCTTTCAAGATTTTTTGAGATTTGAATGTTAAGATGAGAGGGAACAGAGAGGAGTGAAGCATTGTGAAAAAGAGAGTGAAAAAAATCGTGGCTGTGCTTGCTGTGTTTACCCTGACCATTGGGATGCTGACAGGATGCAGCAATAAAGAAAAGGAGAAGAAAAACACGGTTCAGGGAAGATATGTGGAAACAGAGATAGAACTTCCGAAAGAAGGCGGCGATCCGATCGGACTGATTATGAGCGAGGGGAATCCGGTGCTTTATATGCAGTCAAGTGAAACAGGAGAATATAACAGCTATACGTATAAACAGGGATCATGGTCTAAGCCGCATCCTGAAAATTGGCTGAAAGAAGAAAGTGTTGGTTCCATTCAGGTTGAAAAGATCATTGCGGGAGCAGATGGAGCGGTATATGCAAAAGTGAACCGGATTGTGAACGGTTCTCAGAAAGGTCAGGCGCTATTTCAAAAGAACAGTGAAGATCAGGCGGTGGATGTAACACCTGAGGATATTGTGAAAAGGCAGGCAAATGGTGAGACTTTTTTGACTGTTGATGCAGATGTTTTGAACAATGAAGTGCTTGCTTTTGCAGAGACTCCCAATGATATGGTGAGAATCTATAAAGAAGGCAAATGTATCAAAGAACTTAAGGATATTATGGAAGTTTTTTCGGAAGAGCAGGAGATGATGGCTGTCGGAAAAGATACGTTTGCTGTAATTGGCGAAGATGGGAAATCCATTGATTTTTATGACATAACCAATTTTGAGAAAAAGAATACGGTCCAGGTAGATATGAATCTGGAAAATTGTACGTTAATGGCAGGTGAATCCGGAAAATGGTATGTGGAAAATCAGCTCGGCATTCACCGGATACTGGAAGACGGAAGTATTGTTGAGACGATTCTGAATGGAAGCAGTACAATGTTGAATCACGGAAGTTGGTTTGCAAAGAAATTTGTGGTAGATGACAATGAGCAGTTTTACGGACTTTTTTCCAATCAGGGAAAATGGAAGATGATGCAGTATATATATGATAGCAAAGCTATGGCAGTGCAAGAAACTTTGAGCGTGTATTCTCTTGAAGAAAGTGAAACTGTAAATCAGGCGGTATATGAATTTCAAAAGAAAAATCCGAATGTAAAAGTAGAATACAAAACGGCGGTCAGCGGAGAAGATAAGGCAGATACAGAAGATATCCGTACGTTAAATACGGAACTTCTTGGAGGAAAAGGAGCGGATGTTTTGATTCTCGACGGACTTCCGATAGAATCTTATATAGAAAAGGGAGTTCTTTCGGATATTTCATCCTTTGCCAATGCGTTGAAAGAACAAGGAGCACTTAAGAATGTCATTGAAAACACCGCTGAAAAGGATGGAAAAATATACGGTGTTCCGGCGAGGATCAATGTTCCGGTTCTTTATGGGACAGAGGAAGAAGTAAAGGCGCTGGAAAGTCTGAAAAACCTGTCCGCATATGCAGAAAGGTATAAAGACAGGCAGTTGTTTGGTTATGATACATATGAATTGAGTGGTATGACATTGTTCAATTTTTTCTATGATGAGATCGTAAATCAGGATGGAAGTCTGAACGAAGAGAAATTGACAGAATTGCTTTCTATATGGCAAAAGATCTGTCACAATGGGAATTTACCGGAATATGAAGAAAGATATGGGGGAGGGCCATCTGTCTGGGCGGAGTCGGATTGGAATTTCCAGTCTGCCCAGGAAGTAGATAGTCCAAGTCTAAAAAAATTTGTACATCTCACGGAAATCAGCGGATTGTCATATACCAGGATGATCTATAACGGGGTGGAAAAGGCGAAAATGCTGCCTGAAAGTATAAAAGGATATTATGTGCCAAAATTGACGGTGGGAATCAACACTTCTTCTGAACAGAAAGAACTTGCGGAGGAATTTATAAGCTGCATGTTTTTGGAAGATGTACAGGAAATGGATACGTGGGAAGGATTTCCGATAAAAGAGCAGGCATTGGATGGATTGATAGATTCGTTGAAAAAAGAGAAAGATTCTATGGGATTTTCAGGAATCGACTATGGCACGGGTAAGGAATATCAGGTAGATATGAAATATCCGGAAGTGAAAGAGATGGAATCTTTGATTGCACTGATAAAGACTTTGGATACTCCGTTTTCACAGGATAAAATCATCAGCGATATCGTGCTCAGTGAGTTGGAACATTGTTATGAAGGAAAACAATCTCCGCAAGAAACAGCACAGGCGATCTGCGAGAAAGCCGGCACTTACCTGACAGAGTAAAAGAAAGGGGCAGGAACTATGGAGAAAAGAGAAGAAAAGACCGCATATCTGTTCTTGCTCCCGAGCCTTTTAGGAACGGCAGTATTCGTGTTAGTTCCTTTCCTGGATGTGATACGTCGTTCTTTTTTTCAGGCAGTTGGCGGAAGATTTGTAGGCTTGGGAAATTATAAGGAAGTGCTGCAGAATGCGGCGTTTCAACAGGCATTTTTGAATACCGGACAATTTCTCGTGATTTGTATTCCCATGCTTCTTGTTCTTTCTTTCGCAATGGCATTGTGGATTTATAATCTTCCGATAGGAAAGCGGATGATGGAAAGTATCTGTCTTATTCCGATGGCAATTCCGGTGGCTTCGGTCGTTGTGTTCTGGAAACTACTTTTTTATGAAAACGGAATATTGAATGAGATGACAGAATGGTTTGGCATACAAGGAAGAGATTGGATGAATTCGGATGCGGCATTTGGAGTACTTGTATTTACGTATCTATGGAAAAATCTTGGGTATGATGTGGTGCTTTGGATTGCAGGGCTTGCATCCATTCCATCTGAGCATTATGATGCGGCAAAAGTGGATGGGGCAGGGATGCTACAAAGATTCCGAAATATTACACTTCCTCAGATGAAGTCAAGTTTTGTGATGATCGGAGTACTTTCTTTTATTAATTCTTTTCGTGTGTTTCGGGAAGCATATTTAATCGCAGGTGATTATCCGCATGAAAGTATCTATATGCTGCAGCACTTGTTCAATAACTGGTTTGTAAAGCTGGACATTCAGAAAATGAGTGCGTCAGCCGTACTTATGGCAAGTGTGATAAGCTTTCTCTTTCTTTGGGTAGAATGGTGGAATGAAAGAGAGGAAAGAAAGTGAAAAAATATTTTAAGTATTGGCATTATATTCTGATTTTCATAATCGGAGTGGTGATGGTCTTTCCTCTTTTTCTTATGTTTACCAATTCTTTTCTTGGAGTGCAGGAAATAAAAGAAGCATATGGAGCTATTCTTGGGGAGGACATTGGAAATGTCGCTATACGGCTTGTTCCACAATATATGACACTGCGTTCCTATGTGGAGCTTCTGTTGGATTCACCGGATTTTTTCGTCATGTTCTGGAATTCATGCAGGCAGGTGTTCCCGATTCTTGCCGGGCAGATACTGATAGGGATGCCGGCGGCATGGGCGTTTGCAAGATTTCGGTTCCGTGGAAGGAGAATATTGTTTTTTCTTTATATGCTATTGATGATTATGCCGTTTCAAGTGACCATGGTTTCTAACTATATTGTATTGTCGAAACTTTTGCTTATGGATACCCATCTTGCATTGATTGTGCCGGGGATATTTTCCACATTTCCTGTGTTTATTATGGAAAAGTTTTTCAAGGCAATTCCGGAAGCTGTACTGGATGCGGCGAAAGTAGACGGTGCAGGGGCTCTTCAAATATTTATGAAAATCGGACTACCCCTTGGAATGCCTGGAATTATGTCCTCTTCTATTTTATGTTTTTTGGAATATTGGAATGCTATAGAAGCTCCTATGACATTTTTAAAGACAAAATCGAAACTTCCGTTGTCCCTATATCTTCCGGATATTACAACGGAACAACTGAGTGTTTCGTTTACCGCATCAGTTGTCATGATGATTCCCGCCATACTGATTTTTGCGTGGGGGCGTGATTATTTACAACAGGGAATCGAAGCATCCGGATTAAAAGAGT
>OLFB01000428.1_pt1 | contig 12205 bp, 5 predicted proteins | sample 1603111 | NCBI WGS metagenome assembly OLFB01 (sample SAMN02674964, study PRJEB24791) | human gut metagenome, SKBSTL008 | isolation source: stool | host: Homo sapiens | place: USA | reverse complement strand
CGGGTCGGTGGTAGGTTATGCCGATTATAAAGATACTGCTCAGGTAAACCAGTACCTTGCTATGAAAGAAGTGAAAGAAATGTTGCCGAAAGATCTTCGTTTGAAATGGGGTGTAAAGGCTGCTGACTTTGACAAGCAGGGACGTATTTTTGAATTGTATGCTATCAAGTCTACTGAACGTAACGGACGTGCTCCGTTGGAAGGTGATGTGATCACTGATGCTAAAGATGAATATGACCAGTTCAACAAGCCTTGTGTCAGTATGTCTATGAACACTGACGGCGCACGCCGCTGGGCTGTTCTGACAAAGAACAATGTAGGCAAGGCTATCGCTATCGTACTGGATGGTTACGTATACAGCGCTCCGAATGTAAACGGTGAAATTACGGGGGGACACTCTCAGATTACCGGTAACTTTACCCCGGAGGTGACAAAAGACTTGGCTAACGTATTGAAGTCTGGTAAGATGCCTGCTCCTGCACGTATCGTTCAGGAGGATATTGTTGGTCCGTCATTGGGTCAGGAATCTATCAATCAAGGTATTATTTCATTTGTTGTTGCGTTGATTCTGTTGATGATCTATATGTGCGCTATGTACGGATTGATTCCGGGTATGGTTGCCAACGGTGCTCTGGTACTGAACTTGTTCTTCACATTGGGTATCCTTTCTTCTTTCCAAGCAGCATTGACGATGTCCGGTATTGCCGGTATGGTGCTGGCACTGGGTATGGCTGTAGATGCCAACGTATTGATTTACGAACGTACCAAAGAAGAACTCCGTGCAGGCAAGGGTGTAAAGAAAGCATTGGCTGACGGTTACTCCAACGCCTTCTCTGCAATCTTCGACTCCAACTTGACGTCTATCATCACCGGTATTATCTTGTTCAACTTCGGTACAGGTCCTATCCGTGGTTTTGCTACTACATTGATTATCGGTATTTTGATTTCGTTCTTTACTGCCGTATTCATGACGCGTCTGTTCTATGACCATTTCATGAGCAAGGACAAACTCCTGAATCTGACATTCTCTTCCAAGATTTCAAAGAACTTGATGGCGAATGTACACTTCGACTTCATGGGTAGAAACAAATTGTGGCTGACCACTACTGGAGTTATCATAGTTATATGTATCGCTTTCCTCGCTACCCGCGGATTGAGCCAGAGTATCGACTTCACTGGTGGACGTAACTTCAAAGTACAGTTTGAGAATAAGGTAGAGCCGGAACAAGTTCGAGAGCTTATTTCCAGTAAGTTCGGTGATGCCAATGTCAGCGTTATCGCCATCGGCACGGACGGCAAGACAGTACGTATCAGTACCAACTACCGTATCGAAGAAGAAGGTAACAACATCGACTCTGAGATCGAAGCATACTTATACGAAACATTGAAACCGTTGCTGACTCAGAACATCACTTTGGAAACCTTCATCGACCGCGAAAACCATACGGGCGGAAGTATTATCAGTTCCCAGAAGGTAGGTCCGAGTATCGCAGACGACATTAAGGTTTCAGCCATCTGGTCTGTTGTACTTGCATTGATTGCCATCGGTATCTATATCCTGATCCGTTTCCGCAATATTGCATACAGTATCGGTTCAGTATCCGCATTGGCTTGTGATACTATCATCATCCTGGGTGCCTACTCCATCTGTTGGGGCTGGATGCCGTTCTCTCTGGAAATCGACCAGACCTTTATCGGTGCCATCCTGACAGCTATCGGTTACTCTATCAACGACAAGGTGGTAATCTTTGACCGTGTACGTGAATTCTTCGGTCTCTATCCGAAGCGTGACAAGTTCCAGTTGTTCAATGACTCATTGAATACAACTTTGGCACGTACCATCAATACTTCACTGAGCACCTTGATTGTGTTGCTGTGCATCTTCATCCTCGGTGGTGATTCCATCCGCAGCTTCGCATTCGCCATGATTCTGGGTGTTGTATTCGGTACACTGTCTTCTCTGTTCGTTGCATCTCCTATCGCATATCTGTTGATGAAAAACAAGAAAGGTACTGAAGCAGCTGTAGAAGTAGCCAAATAAAAATTTAGACAAAAAACTATAAACTAAAAAGAGGTTGTGTCAAAACGTTGGCACAACCTCTTTTATATTTTAAGTTCTGCTATATTTTCTTTTGGCTATGCTACTTTTTCCTCATGCATTTGGCAGCAAGTTGCTATATTCCAATTATATCGGGTTATAAATAGTCCCATAAACAAATATTTGGCAACTGTAATGAGCCCCTTTCCTTCTTTTATCTGTTTAGCACACATTTTTTTGATATTAAAGGCTATAGCAAAGAAAGCAAAGTCCATTGTAACCTTGTCTTCTCCCACATGCCGGAATCTTCTGTATGCCATGTTGTATTTCATTTGTCCAAACACAGCTTCTGGTTCTATACACCTCCTGCCTCTATGCTTGATACCTTCTTCTGAGAGCAACCTTTCCCGTGCCTGCCGTTTGTATTGATTTAATCGGTGGTTGACTTCTATAATACGGTTCCCCCGAGCTTTAAAACAACTGCCACGCAAAGGGCAACCTTCGCATCTTTTTGCTTTATACCGGGCACTTTCGGTGATGTATCCGCTCGCTGTCTTGTCACGTTTGGTTCCTATACGGTTCATGTGCTGTCCCATAGGACAAACGTAATAATCCTCTTGGGCATTGTAATGGAGACTTTCGGCATGGAATGGGTTGGGAGTATAACGAGGACGCTGTTCTTTATGGAAGTAATTGTACTTGATGAAGGCTTCTATCCCATTCTCCTGCATGAACCGGTAATTTTCTTCCGAACCGTAACCGGAGTCTGCCACACAGATATTCGGTAAACGGTTATAGCGGTACTGGAAAGAGTGGAAAAAAGGTATGAGGGTCAGTGTATCGGTAGGGTTGGGAAACAGACGGAAGTCTGTGATAAATTGGTTTTCAGTACCTATTTGCAGATTATATCCGGGTTTGGTCTGCCCGTTCTTCATGGCATCTTCTTTCATGCGCATGAATGTGGCACCAGGATCGGTCTTGGAATAGGAGTTACGTTCTCCAAGGGTATCAAGGTGATTGTCGTATTCTATCAGCTTGTCACGATACCCTTCAAGTTCCATGACCTGCTTCTTCTTTTTGCGCAGGGCTTTCTTTTCTTCCTTATCCTTTGTTGCAGGCTGGCGTTCCAGGGCTTCTTTAAGTTCATCCACTATGTCAGAGAGCCTGCAGGAAGTAAACTCCACGGATGTGTCTTTTATAGAGTTCTCCTGTGCAATGGTTTCATCCACCTGCTCCAAGAGAATACGGATTTTATCCATTAGTCTCGTACGGTTCCGTTCGACTGTCTTGCGCCAGACAAAAGTATATTTGTTGGCTTTGGATTCAATCTTGGTGCCGTCAATATACTCCACATCAAGGCTGATGAAACCTTTATCGGCAAGGACAAAAATCAACTGGGTAAATACATTATTTATTTCCTCCTTTACACGGTTACGAAAACGGTTGATCGTGATAAAATCCGGATGCTCATTACCGGCAAGCCAAATATAATGAATGTCACGAAGGAGGTGCTTCTCTATTTTACGGCAAGAATAGATATTATTCATGTAGGCGTAGATTATCACCTTAAGCATCATTTTAGGATGATAAGGACAACGGCCCGTTTCCTTATAAAGCTTCTTGAAACTCTCAAGATTGAGGTTGTCAATAACAGCATTCACGATGCGGACCGGGTCGTTCGCAGCTATGTTTTCATCAATTCTTTGTGGAAAAAGAACGGTTTGGTTGGGAATGTAAGGACGAAAATGTAACTTTGCCATAACGAAAAACTTTATGCCTAAAGATACGAAAACTTTGGGTAATAACAAAGCCCGGGCTTGAGAAAGTCTGGGCTTTGCGCATAAAAAAAGGCTGTGTCAGCATTTTGACACAACCTCTTTTTGTAGTCTCGCCGGGAATCGAACCCGGATCTAAAGTTTAGGAAACTTCTATTCTATCCGTTGAACTACAAGACCTTTTGCATAGATTCTGCATATTGCAGTAGATTGCGAATGCAAAGATAATGTATTCTGTCGATTTTCCGAAAAAAGTTTTGTTAATCCGATTAACTTTACGAAATTTGTCGGTCAGTGATAGAATACAGTAACCCCCAAAAATTAATCTATAGTAATTCGTAAGTTATGGCAAACGACATGATGGTCAAAGAACTGGAGCAAGTGGTAGTCCGCTTCTCCGGAGACTCCGGCGATGGTATGCAGCTCGCCGGCAACATCTTTTCAACAGTTTCGGCTACCGTGGGCAATGATATCAGTACATTCCCCGACTATCCGGCAGATATCCGCGCCCCGCAAGGTTCACTTACCGGTGTTTCCGGTTTCCAAGTACATATCGGTGCTGAGAAAGTCTATACCCCGGGTGACAAATGCGACGTATTGGTAGCGATGAACGCCGCCGCACTGAAAACCCAATATAAGTTTGCTAAATCCACTGCTTGTATCATTATCGATACAGACGCTTTTCAGAAATCAGACCTGGAAAAGGCGGCTTTCAAGACCGATAATCCGATAGAGGAAATGGGTATTAAGCAGGATGTCATCGCCGCCCCCATCTCAAAGATGGTGAAAGACTGCCTTGCCGACACCGGAATGGACAACAAATCCATGCTGAAATGCCGCAACATGTTTGCAGTAGGTCTGGTATGTTGGCTGTTCAACCGCGACCTAAAGATAGCCGAAGATTTCATCCGCGAGAAATTCGCCAAAAAGCCCGAAATTGCCGAGGCAAACATCAAGGTTATACATGCAGGATATGATTACGGACACAACACCCATGCTTCCGTAGCCCACACATATAAGATTGAAAGTAAAACCACCGTTCCCGGCAGATACATGGATATCACGGGTAACAAAGCTACTGCTTACGGCTTCATCGCCGCAGCTGAAAAGGCTGGCCTGAAGCTGTTCCTCGGCTCCTATCCCATTACTCCGGCAACCGATGTACTGCACGAACTCTCTAAGCACAAGTCTCTGGGCGTGATGACCGTGCAGTGTGAAGACGAAATTTCCGGTTGCGCCACTTCTATCGGCGCCGCTTTTGCAGGCGCGCTGGCTGTGACCTCCACTTCAGGTCCCGGTGTCTGTCTGAAATCGGAAGCCATGAACCTGGCAGTCATTACAGAACTTCCGCTGGTTGTGCTCGACGTGCAACGTGGCGGCCCTTCTACCGGTCTGCCCACCAAGTCAGAGCAGACAGACTTGTTACAAGCACTGTTCGGCCGCAACGGTGAAAGCCCAATGCCCGTCATCGCTGCCTCTTCACCCACAAACTGTTTCGATGCAGCCTACATGGCAAGCAAGATTGCATTGGAACACATGACTCCGGTCGTATTGCTGACCGACGGCTTTGTTGCCAATGGTTCCGGCGCCTGGAAGCTGCCCAAACTGGCAGACTATCCCGCCATCACTCCTCCCTATGTGACTCCCGAAATGAAGGACAACTATACTCCGTACAAACGCAATCCTGAAACGGGTGTCCGCTACTGGGCCATCCCTGGACAAGAAGGCTATATGCACATCCTCGGAGGTCTGGAGAAAGACAGCAATACCGGTGCCATCTCCACCGATCCCGAAAACCATAACTTGATGTGCCACCTACGTGCCGAGAAGGTGGCCAAAATCCCCGTACCTGATGTAGAAGTGCAAGGCTGTGCAGACGATGCCGATTTGCTGATTGTCGGTTTCGGCGGTACATACGGCCACTTGTATTCGGCCATGGAAGAGATGAAGAAGGCAGGCAAGAAGGTTGCCCTCGCCCACTTCACTTATCTAAACCCACTCCCCAAGAACACGGAGGCTGTTCTGAAGAAGTACAAGAAGGTGGTAGTTGCCGAACAAAACCTCGGACAATTTGCCGGTTATCTACGTATGAAGATAGACAACTTCACCCCGTACCAGTTCAACGAAGTCAAAGGACAGCCGTTCGTCGTTGCCGAGCTGGTGGCAGCGTTCAATAAATTAATTGACAATTGACTGTTAACTATTGATAATAACCATGCGTAATATGCGGATTATCAATGACCAACCACCAATTATCAACTATCAATTATCAACTATCAATTTAAAAAGATTATGTGCGAATATACAGCAAAAGACTATAAAAAAGGACAACCTCGTTGGTGTCCGGGTTGTGGTGACCACTTCTTTCTGGCCTCACTGCACAAAGCAATGGCAGAAATCGGCAAAGCTCCTTGGGAGAATGCCGTCATCTCAGGTATCGGCTGCTCCAGCCGTCTGCCCTATTATATGAATACGTATGCGATGCAGACCATCCACGGACGTGCTGCTGCCATCTCTACAGGTGCCAAGGTTGCCAATCCCAACCTGACGGTATGGCAAATCTCCGGCGACGGTGACGGTCTGGCCATCGGCGGTAATCACTTCATCCACGCCGTACGCCGTAATATCGACCTGAACATGATTCTGCTGAACAACCGCATCTACGGTCTGACCAAAGGTCAATATTCCCCGACCTCTCCGCGTGGTTTCGTCAGCAAGTCGTCTCCCTACGGTACGGTAGAAGATCCATTCCACCCGGCAGAGCTTTGTTTCGGTGCCCGTGGCCGTTTCTTTGCCCGCGCGGTAGCTACCGATGCTCCGGGGACAGTGGAAATATTGAAGGCAGCCATGGCTCACAAAGGGGCTTCCGTTTGCGAGATTCTGCAAAACTGCGTTATCTTCAATAACGGTACGCATGACTCCGTAGCCAAAAAGGAAGACCGCTCCAAGAATGCCATCTACCTGAAACATGGCGAACCGATGTTCTTCGGCGAGAACAACGAATACGGCCTGATGCAGGAAGGCTTTGGTCTGAAAGTCGTGAAACTCGGTGAGAACGGCATTACAGAGAAGGATATCCTCATCCACGATGCCCACTGCATGGACAACACCCTGCAACTAAAGCTTGCCCTAATGGAAGGTCCCGACTTCCCGATTGCACTCGGTGTTATCCGCGATGTGGAAGCTCCTACTTACGACGATGCCGTTCATGAACAAATCGAAGAGGTGTCTGCCAAGAAGAAGTATCACAACTTCGAGGAGTTATTGATGACGAACGATACGTGGGAAGTAAAATAAACCACTAAGATTTTTGCATAAGTTGCTTCCACACTTCCACTCATCTGCCGAAATTTCTTATCCAACGGCATTTCAGATGCTGTGGAAGCAACTCAAAAGTATGGAAGCGCATTTTGCTTCCACACTTTTGAGTTGCAATATTAATAGCTTGTATCATTTCTTATTAATATTATGTTTGCACGAAACAAATAAGGTGCAAACATGATATTAATTTCCCAAAAGTAAGAGTACCTACCTATCCTTTCTCTCACAAACCGCAGGCTGATGGTTCCTTCGTTCGAGTAATCCTTCCCAGATAAAGGTCAAAAGCACTCCCACCCTGAAAAGAAAATGCAACCACTGCAACTGCACCAGATTTTATTACAGCGATAGAACATACCTCCGACGAACAAGGCTACCAATAAGGGCCGACAACAAGACTTCAAGGGAAGAGAAGGAAATTGTGGAATACCTACTGTGGATTTTTTCCACATCTCCACACCACAAACACCCGAACTTCCCTTTTCCCAATTAAAAATAAACGATTGATTATCAACATTATTCATCCTTGAAAGGATAGCTTGCCTTTCGTTTGGCATATCTCTTGCTAAAATATCCGCCGAAAGGACGTAATATTTATAATAAGATAAATCAATTATTTTTCAGTAGTATGAAAATCAGGATGAGAAAACGGTGTGACATTCCACATTCAGTGTCGCACTTCCAAAAAAGTTTGATTATTGCAAGTTGGTTATTAGCATTTCTTTTCACCGGAACAGCCTTCGCACAAGAAAACCGAACCATTAAAGGCATTGTGAGAGATGTAACAGGAGAACCGCTTATCGGTGCCAGCGTCATACAGAAAGGTACCAACAACGGCGTCATTACCGATGTGGACGGCAACTTCACACTGACCGTTCCTGCAGATGCAACACTCTCTATCGCTTACATGGGCTATGCCACCCGGGAGATAAACCTGGCAAAACGAAAAAAGCAAGGCGACCTGAAGATTACACTCAGCGAAGATACCCAGCAACTGAAAGAAGTCGTAGTAACGGCAATGGGTATCAAAAAAGATACGAAACGTGTCGGTTATGCCATCAGTACCATCAGTGCAGACGAATTGGTAAAGGCAGGAGCACCCAATTTTGCCTCTGCCATGTACGGTAAAGCACCGGGAGTCCGCATTACACAAACACAGGGCGGTTCTGCCGGAGCTGTCTCCATCAACGTACGCGGCCTGACCTCTATCACTGGAAATAACCAGCCACTCATCATTCTGGACGGGGTACCCATCCGCAACGGCGGCACGGGCAAAAGCACGGACTTCGCTGAATTTGGCAACGACGGACAAATCCGTTCCAATGGTCTGGTAGACATCAACCCAGAGGACATCGAGAGCCTCAGTATTCTGAAAGGAGCTTCCGCCACAGCTCTCTACGGCTCGGAGGCTGCAAACGGTGCGGTAGTCATCACCAGCAAACGCGCCAAAAGTGGCAAGCTGACGGTGGACTTCAATGCCCAAGTCATGGCAAACTTACCGGCTTATCTGCCAAAAGTACAGACCGTATACGGGCCGGGAACCTACAACACCGCATACAGCGATTATGAGAAACAGACGGGAGGCTTCTATCAGAGAACCCTAAACGGACAAAGCTACAAAAGCCTCCGTTCCACCACCTTGTCCTTCGGCCCGAAATACGACGGTAGCGAGGTACTTTACTGGGACGGGAAGATGCGCCCCTACCAGGCACTGACCGACAACCCGTGGAAAGAGTTGTTTCGCACCGGCTGGACCCAGACTTACAATCTCGCCATCTCACAAGGGACGGAAACCACCAGCAACCGCTTCTCCTACACATTCATGGACGAGATTCCCAATGCCTTGACCGGAAGCTTCACCAAACACAACTTCAAGCTGACCGGTTCGTATCAACTGGCGAAACCGCTGAAACTGGAATACTCCCTTAACTACATCGTACAGAATGTAGAAGACCGTCCGCAAACCTCGCTCAACCTATACAGCGGTTTCGGCAACATGTTCTCCACCTTCCTGGACATTCCCTATCTGAAACAAAGCTACGTCACCAGTCTGGGATACCGTAATACCTTTGTCGGAGGAAACGCCACGCTGACTCCTGAGGAATCATGGGCCTACGACCCCAGTTACGCCACCGGAGTGAACAACATGCTGTGGAATATGTACCATCACCATAGCGACGAGACAGAGAATCGGCTCATCGGTATAATTCGCCCCACCTGGCAGATAACCAACTGGCTGAGTCTGCGCGCCCAGGTTTCAACTGATATCACAGATGTGAAGCAAACACTGAAATATGAAAGCGAACAACCCAATTCCCTATACGACCCCAACGGTAGCTTCCAGTCCATCAACCGCCGTTACGACATTGTCTATGGAGATGTTATGTTGAACTTCAACTATAATATCAACCGCTTCGACATTGCCGCCACCGTAGGCTGGACCGGACGCTACGAAAATATGAACAATATGAGGGTCTCCACCAATGGCGGGCTTGTCACGGAAAACTGGTTCGACCTCAATGCCAGCCGCTACACGCCAAGCAGTACCCTGCAACGTATGGAACTACTGAAAACCGGCTATATGGGTACACTGAGCCTGGGATGGGACAACTATCTATTCCTTGAACTGACCGGACGCCAGGAACGCTCGTCTACCCTAAAAGACCAGAGCTTTTTCTATCCTTCCGCTAATCTGAGTTTCCTCTTCACCCAAGCCTTCCACATGCCGTCATGGTGGAACTATGGAAAACTGCGCCTCTCATACGGTATCGTAGGAAATGCTCCTGAAACCTATACCGCCAATATCGTCTACGAGCAAGGTTCAGACAACGGATTCACCTGGAACACCATTCCCTCTTCATGGGGGAATGCAGATATCCGTCCGGAAAAGAAGTACGAATACGAGATAGGTCTGGAAAGCAAGTTTTTAAACAACCGGTTGGGTATAGATATATCCTACTACAACAACCGTGTAAAGGACCAGATACTCTCCACGCCGCAACCTTCCACATCAGGCGTAAAGAATGTGTTGATGAATGTGGGCGAGGTAGCCAACCACGGCTGGGATATATCAATCAGTGCCACTCCCATACTGACCAGAGATTTCCGCTGGGACCTGACAGCCAACTATGGTGTATATAAGAACAAAGTGGTGAAACTGGCCGATGGAGTGCCCTATCTGGAAATACTCAACTCCGGAGGCAGTGGAATAAAAATACAAGCTGTGGAAGGCCAGCCAATGGGTGACATCTATGCGCAGGTTCCCCAGGTGAACGAAAACGGTGAGTACCTCGTTTCCGATAAAGGTCTTTACCTCAACCAAACCGAATTGCAGAAAGTCGGCAACATCAATCCAGCAGGCGTAGGAGGTCTATTCAACTCTTTCTCCTACAAGAATGTATTCCTCGATTTCAGTATCGACTTCCGCATCGGAGGAGATGTCATCAACGAAATGAACCAATATGCCACCGCAGTGGGTCTGACACCCGAATCCCTAAAGTACCGTGATACGGAACACGGCGGACTATCCTATTACTATCCGGGCGACAACAATTCCAGCGGAATTCCGGTACAAGTAGACCCTTCCACGGGTGCCGGCCCCAACGGAGAGATAATCTACCACGACGGCATCATTCTTCCGGGTGTAGTGGCCTCCACTGGCGAAAGAAACACACGTATCATTCCGGCAGGCTATTACTACAACACCACCTATAATTGGGGAACGGAGGCCGAACAGCTGACATACCGCCATTCGGTATTCGACAATTCTTATGTCAAACTGCGTGAATTGACCATCGGCTACCAATTTCCCGAAAAGATGATCTCCAAACTGGGACTGGGCCGGCTGAGTGTGTCGGTCTTCGGACGTAATCTCTTCTACTTCTACAAAGCACTGAAAAACTACGATGCGGAGTCGTCCGTCGGAACATCCTGGGCCAACCAGGCTACCGTGGGAAGTTCTACCACAGCTACCCGCAGTTTCGGTGTTTCACTTCGTGCAAGTTTCTGACAAAACAACCATCCAAAAAACAACAAAGAGTATGAAAAAGACAAAGATATTATCTCTTGTTTCATTGGGAGCATTCCTCTTGACAACATCAGGCTGTACGGATTATGACTTCGACAGCAAATACGAAGACCCCTCCAAAGTAACCCAAGTCACCATCAGTAATCTGATGGTAGGAGTCTTCCAAAAAGTAAAGGACTATGATGTTTACGAATACAACCGGTTCTTCGGATTCGATTCACAGTTTACGGGCAAGTATGCACAAACCTTCGGCTACTCCAACACTACGGATATGTATACCCCCGGCTATATACCCGCTATTGACGGACAGTGGGACAATGTGTATTCGGCACTGGCCCAGTTCCGTAAGCTGGAATCTCTCTACGAGGAAGAAAGCGCGGCAGAACAAGCCCAGGACGAGGCATTCTATCTTGCCGCCAAAGTACAGTTGTACGATTTCTTTGCCGCCACAGTGGACGTTTTCGGGGATATGCCTTTCTCGGAAGCTTGCACGCTGCCGCTTACCAACGATGTAGGTAAATCGTATGCTCACTATGACAAGGCCGAGAATATATATAAAACCATTCTTGACGAGCTCAAAGAAATTGCTCCGCGGTTCCGCTCCATCCCCACACCGAGGAACTTCAATACACAAGACTTTATCAACAACGGGGACATGGACAAATGGGAACGTTATGCAAACTCCTTGCGCCTACGCCTTGCCCTGCGCGTAGCCGCGCAGGGAGACTTGCAGGCGGAAGGCCGTACCGCCATCAAGGAAATCCTGGAAAATCCGTCGGCCTATCCGTTGATAGAGGAACAAGAAAACAACATTCTCATTGTCAACCAGAAGTCTGGGCAACTGAACTTCACCGCAGGCCACGGACTGGGTGACTGGGTAACCAACCGACTCGCTTCGGGCGCCATCATCGACCGCATGCTGGGCCATGGCAACTATGATATGACCAGCAATGACCCACTGAGCGGCGTTTATGTGAAAGGAGAAGACGACCCGCGCATCCTGCTCAACTTCAATCCCGAGATCGGAAGAGCACACGTCTGAACTCC
>OLFB01000414.1_pt1 | contig 12441 bp, 8 predicted proteins | sample 1603111 | NCBI WGS metagenome assembly OLFB01 (sample SAMN02674964, study PRJEB24791) | human gut metagenome, SKBSTL008 | isolation source: stool | host: Homo sapiens | place: USA | reverse complement strand
ACAAGCCTTGTAACAGGAAAACCAGCTGTTAAATCGGCAAAGGTTTCCAGACAGGGAACAAAAAGAAAAGTAACGGTGAAGTTTACTGTACCAAAAGCCTGTGACGGAACGGACTGGGTACTGGCAAAGAAAGTATCTCAATCTGAAGATGGAAGTTATACATATGTCAGCGGTTATGCTTATACTAAGAAAAATCAGACGAAAACTACAGTCATTTTTAAAAATGTAAAACCTGGAGTTTATTATCTTACAGGACGTGCTTATGTAAAAGGATATGCAAAAAATTATACGAAATGGTCAGAGGTAAAGAAAGTAGTTGTGAAGTAGAAAAGTGATTTAGACCAGAAATTTAATTTTTTTCTGCATATATATCAAAAAGAATGTTCTTATAGTAGTATTATTAAAAATCCCCCTTAGACAGAGTAAAGGAAACTGTTTAAGGGGGATTTTTATAATGAGGTATCTTATTGGTATCTAATGAATGACTTATGAGAGAGGACTTAAATCATGAAAAATATTAGATTATGCTGGATTGCGGCTTCTCTGTTTTGTCATTTTTTCATGGTGTTTTTTCTACTTTTTTGCTTTTGCCAAAATTTTTTTATTTCTCCTTAACTTCCAAAAATGAGTAGCCCTAACGAAAATAAAATTTTAAAAAAGCCCGTATTTCTGCGGAAATTATTGCAAAAATACGGGTTGTGCTGTACAATAAATTTAGGGCTATATAAACCTAAATAAAGGAGGCAAATATGTACCTGAAATCAAGAGTTAAGCTACCGGATGTGCATGGAAAATTGACCCGATTAAGACGCGGGGATATCACATATATTAAGTATGAGTATGATCGCTATTATGATCCGGAGAAAAAATATACCTATCCACAGAGAGCGACTATAGGCAAGGTATGTCCAGATGATGACACTATGATGATTCCTAACGAAGCCTTTCTGAAATACTTTCCAGATGCAGTCTTATCAGGGATGGAAGACCGGACAGAACGTAGCAGCTGTCTGCGGGTTGGTACATATGCTGTAATGCATAAAATAGTATTGGATTATTCGTTAGACAAGCTGCTCGGACAGTTCTTCTCTGAGCGGGATATGGCATTATTGCTTGACCTTGCCTCTTACTCTATTGTAGAAGAAAGCAATGTGGCACAGCATTATCCGGATTACGCATACAATCATCCACTGTATAGTTCTGGTATGAAGATCTATAGTGATGCGTCGGTAAGTGATTTCTTTAAGAGCATCACCAAGGATAAGAGTACAGGCTTTCTGAATGAATGGAATGCAAAGAGAAATCGAAGGGAGCGTATTTATATTTCCTATGATTCTACGAATAAGAACTGTCAGGCCGGAGAGATTGAACTGGCTGAATTCGGTCATGCCAAGACAGATATCGGTTCAGCTATCATCAACTATTCGGTTGGATATGATCTTAAGAATAAAGAACCACTCTTTTATGAAGCCTATCCTGGAAGTATTAACGACGTATCACAGCTTAGGACCATGCTTGGTAAAATCACTGGGTATGGCTATAAAAAAATCGGTTTCATTTTGGACAGGGGATATTTCAGCCGTGGAAATATACGCTATTTAGACGAATGTGGTTATAGTTTTGTGATCATGGCTAAAGGCATGTCTTCTTTCATAAGTGATTTGATCTTAGAGAACAAAGGAACGTTCGAAAATAAGCGCTCTTGTGACATGAATGCCTATGGTGTGTATGGAAAAACAGTACAAAAGACTTTATTTGAAGGTGATGAAAAAAAGAGATACATTCATATTTATCATAGTATTTCAAAAGATGCTGATGAACGGGAGCATTTTGAAAACGCACTGAGAGAGCGGACAGCTTTGCTGATGTCACATCAGAATGAAACAGTAGAGTTTGGTTCAGCTTACGAAAAATACTTTTATCTTCACTACGATAAAGATGGCGTGTTTTTATATCCGGAAGAAAAAACAACTGTGACAGAACGGGAAATATCATTATGCGGATACTTTGTTATTATTACATCCGAAAGGATGACCGCAAAGGAAGCACTGCATCTTTATAAGAGCCGTGATGTATCTGAGAAACTTTTTGCCTCTGATAAATCATTCCTTGGAAACAAGAGCATGCGTTCACATACAAACGAAGGAGTTGAGGGAAGGATTTTTACACAATTCATCGCACTGATAATCCGAAACAAAATTTATACTGCATTACAGGAAGAGAACGAAAAACTTGAGAAGAAACAGAATTATATGACAGTTCCGGCAGCAATCAGGGAACTTGAGAAGATTGAAATGACACGCCAGACGGATAATGTATACCGGCTGGACCATGCTGTAACAGCAAAGCAGAAAAAAATCTTAGAGGCTTTTGGGATGAATGAAGGAAACATTACTTATCGAGCCGGAGAGATCAGTAATACACTTAAGAAATCAAACATTCAGAAAGAAAGGCGGTAAATATGGCACGTGAAATAAACGCAGAACTACTGGACACTAAAATTGAAAAAGCACAGAAGGATCTGGTGAAAGCAAAGCATCGGTATGATGCTGCGGCAGCAACATTAAAAGATTTATTGGATAAGAGGGATGCACTTCGCCAGAAAAAGTTATTGGATGCTATAGCACAGAGTGGACGGAGCTATGAAGAAATCATGCAGTACCTGCACAGTAAATCTGAAGAGGCGTAATCAAATGTTAACGGAATACTATTTTGCAGTCAGGTATGGAGATATCATTATTCTTCTCTATCATGAAGATATGATGTCTGTATGGGAATTATTATTTAAGAACAGCCAGAAGGAAAAGGCATTGAAAAGATTTTTAGAATACTGCTACATGATAGATGTAAAAGTAGCATTCGAAGGTTTGAAAGGAGAAAAAACCAAAGGGTTAAAGGCAACTCTTAAATTTGCGAAAGAACATGATATGTGTATGACTGAAGCACAGATTCAAGGTGCCAATAACATGTAAATTTCCAGCCCGAGATGCTTTTAGGGCTATTCCAGGCTGGAAATTAAGGCAGCTGCTAAACAAAAGGCTTTCAGACTACAGGCGAACATATGTTGCTGCAAAACTGTGGAGATTAATTTAAATTTGCATTTTGGTTCGGGGTCATTAGAATACTTTTAATGCCAGAAATACAGGATCTTTTATAGTTAGTGATATACTATGATAATAGATGAATATTATTGATTGGAGGAGATTCTATGAAGTCAAAGAAAGTAAAGAAAATATTGTTGATTGCTTTAACGTGTGTAGCAATTTCTGCATCTGTCTCAGCAGAAGCTGCTATGAAATCACAGATAACCATTGAAAGTAAAAATAAGTATGAACAGTTGAAAATTTCAGAGAGCCGTGTGTATGGAGAATACCCAACTGGAGATTATAAGAAGATAATGCTTCTTCCTTCGGTTTCTAAAGTAGAAAAATTTTGTTTTGAAGATAATTTGAATATAGAAGAAGTAGAGTGGATGGCTTCAGTAGATACTGTTCCAGTTTTTGCCTTTAGCACATGTCCAAAGCTTAAAAGGGTAATACTTTCTGATAATGTGAAAAAAATTGGACAAAGTGCATTTATATACTGCGGTGAACTGACGAGTGTTAAACTTCCCCAAAATCTTCAAAGTATAGATTTTTTTGCATTTGCTGACTGTCGAAAACTGAAAACGTTATATATACCTGAAACAGTTACTGAGATAGGTGCTGAGGCGTTCATAAATTGTGATTCTCTAACAGTTCATGGAAAGAAAAATTCATATGCATACTATTACTGTAAGATGAATGGTATTCCTTTTGTAAGTGAGGGAACTGCTTCAAAACCAGAAACAAATCGTCCGTATATAAAATCTGTTGATTCAGATATAGTAAACAAACAAATCTATGTTACAATTGATTTGAGCGGAAAAGTAAAGAATGCAGATGGATATCAATATCAAATATATGATGGTACTAAGGTATTAGCTAATAAAAATTCTGCAAACACAACCTGTATATTAAAAAAAGTGCCGACTATGGGATTTGCCAGAGTCCGTTCTTATACTGTTCAAAATGGTAAAAAAAGTTATAGCAGGTGGTCTAATGAAATGCGTATGCCTCCTGTTAAACTAAATAAAGATAATATAAAATTAATAAAAATTACCGGGAAAAAGAAAACAGTAACCGCACAGTTTGGAAATTTAAAATACAGTGATGGGTTTGATTGCGTACTTAAGAATGCAGATTCAGGAGAAAATATTGTATTAAAAAATCAAAAGAAAAATACAGTTACTTTTAAAAATATAAAACCGGGAGTTTACTATTTGAAAGCGCATGCATATACGTTGTTGAATGGTATTAAACAGTTTGGCGTATGGTCAGATAATAAAAAAGTTGTTGTTAAATAGAAAATTGGAATTATAAAAAGCAGGCGAAAAACTGCCTGCTTTTTATAATGGAAATTTATGCTGTTATTGATGTAGCGAAATCAAGCTGTAATAAATTCAAGCGTATTATACTGAAAGAAGCCGTCAGTGGATGCTAAACCACTGGTGTGGGTAGCATCTTTGACATTGACATTGCACACAGCGATTAATTTATTATTTTGATCCAGAGCCACTGATTCCAGTTCAAAACTGTTATATTTGCGGCCCTGAGCATCTTTAGCAGGAATATCTGTAACAAATCCGAAATCCGGATATAAAAGTTTGCTATCATCAAGTTTTTTCAGATTATAATGAAGCAAGGTGTTTTTTGTTGTGATTTTAGTCGTTACTCCACTTACAGTATGTGGATTACTGGTTCCGACAAAAAGCCCTAATTTATTGTGATAAAAAATATCCTGAGATGTAGGCTGACCGGCATTTATCAGTGTGCAAAGATAAGTGGCTTTTACATTTTTTTCATTTTCAAATGTACATTTATAGAGCTTTAATGTTCCGTCAACAACGGACAATAATAAAGCTGTATTTGCCTCATAAAAATAATTAATTGCTTTAAGAGCAAATGATTTATCGTTATCGTTGGGAGTTACTGTATATGTTATTTCCTCATCCTCTTTGTTACTGCTGATAGCAACCACTTTGTTATTTCCTGCGACAACAAAGAATTTTCCGTTAAAACAGCTCATACCGTTGGCATGACCTAATAAACCGTCAGTGAATGTTTTAAAGTGAGATACACCTGCGCTTGTATTCATATAATTTTTACAGTAGCCAAGAACAGCGACTTTATCTTGACTTTGTTTTATAAAATATGGAGTATTGTTTCCGTTAAAGGATACACATCCCAGATTAGTTGTTTCATAGTTGGGATCTACTTTGGTAGGTACACGGGCTCCTGCTTTAAAACCGCATGCAAAAGTATAGGTTTTACCGGAGTAGGTAATGCCTTCCAGTACAGAGAATTTATCTTCTGCGGTTCCATCAGATGTTATAACATTGGATGCAAGCACAAGGTGATTGGCTTTCATACAGATTGATTCAAGGTTGTACTGCTTATATTCACCTGTTTTATTTACATTGATGACCGAACATGGAGTGTATTTTTTACCTTTATCATCAGTAAGATGATAATCAACTACCAGAATACGGTTCTGAAGTGTTGAAAAAGTGTTATTTGTCAGGATAAATAATCCAAATGAAGTGTGATAGTAAATATCCTGAAGCCGTGTGGTATAACCAAAACCTGAGTTAGTAACTGTGAATGTACTTGCTGCTTCAGCAGCCTTCCAGTCTACAACACTGAAAGCTAATGTCCCAGCATTGCTCTTGTCAGCGTAATGCATAATGATAAATTTCTCGTTAGTTCCGTCAGCTGCAGTGATACCTAATGCGCCTTTTGGACAAATTTCATTGATACTGTACGTACCGAGCTGATTGCCTTTGGTATCCAGTTTTACGATGGTTGTAGAACCGCCGTAACCTTTATGGTCTTCTGCAAGCATATACAGATAATTTCCAATTTTGGTAAGTCCCAGAGCGAACCAGTTCAGATCTTTTTTTACGGCAGTTGCTTTTGTTGCCATGTAGTCAGTCGTTTTGAGTAATGTAGTTTTAAGACCGGTTGTCTTTACGCAATACATATCTGACCCCACAATGGCAATTCCCGCTACATTTGTTGCACTTTTATCGGGAATCAGTGCACCGTCTACGGGGGTAGCTGAAATAGTTAAAGTTGTTCCGTTAAATGTTCCTGGCATAATTTTTGCCTCCTTTAAATTTTTTGAATTTGCAAATTCACTATATAAAGATGCTGCTTTTTGTGATTTGTAAACCATAAGTGTGTATATGAGCATGATTTTTTTCTTTCATGCGGAAATCAGGTAAGAATAAAAATAAAGATTCGAGGTCAGATGATGTATGTTTAGTCCCACTTTTATATTTTCGTCATCAGCTTAATGTAAAATAATAACGGGTAAAGAAGATATAAGATGTTCTGGTACACGAAATAAGAAGAAAGGAGATATGCCACATGGTTAAAATGATGAACCGCCTGAGATGATCAGGCGGTTTTGAAGTATCTGGATTTTTTATGAATATTTTATTTTTAATTACAGGTATAATGTGTTACAATAAATATAACCATTAAGACTACCAGGCAGGTCAGAATTTGACCTGCCTGTAAATAAATACGGAAATAAATCGGGGTCAAAAGAATCGTTAATAATTGTAACAAAATAAAATTACCGGTGTAGCAAAAATAAAATTACAGGGGAAATGCGGATGAGTGAGATGACAGATGCATATGTAAAACTGGATAAGGTTTCCAAGATATATGGAACCAAAGAAGTAAAGATCGTTGCAGTGGATGAGATCAGCTTTGAGATTGCCAAGGGAGAGTTCGTAGTGATCGTTGGTCCCAGCGGTGCGGGCAAGACGACAGTGCTGAACATTCTTGGGGGTATGGATCAGGCTACCAGCGGAGAAGTTCTGGTGGATGGAAGGAATATTGCCAGATATAACAGCAGGCAGCTTACCGGTTATCGGAGAAATGATATTGGATTTGTATTCCAGTTCTATAATCTGGTGCCTAATCTTACAGCGCTGGAGAACGTAGAACTGGCATTGCAGATCTGTAAAAATCCGCTGGATGCCAGGGAGGTTCTGGAGGAAGTGGGACTGAAGGACAGACTGACCAATTTCCCGGCACAGCTTTCCGGTGGTGAGCAGCAGAGAGTTTCCATTGCCAGGGCACTGGCGAAGAATCCCAAGCTCTTACTGTGTGATGAGCCCACAGGTGCACTGGACTACCAGACTGGTAAGGCAATCTTAAAGCTTTTGCAGGATATGTGCAGGGAGCGTGGAATGACAGTGATCGTCATTACCCATAACTCGGCGCTGACACCTATGGCAGACCGTGTGATCAAGATCAAGAACGGAAAGGTTTCCAGGATGACGATGAATGACCATCCTACACCCATAGAGGAGATTGAATGGTAGGTGATGAATATGAAAGCAATGCATAAAGATTTCTGGATGGAGATACGAAAAAGTAAGGCCAGGTTTATTTCCATATTTATGATCGTTGCTTTGGGAGTTGCATTCTTTTCCGGAATACAGGCGTCGTCACCGGATATGCGCTTCTCAGGTGATGCCTATTATGATGAAACCAATCTTATGGATATCAAAGTAATGGGAACTCTGGGACTGACGGAGGATGATGTAGCTGCCATTAAGCAGGTGGACGGAGTTGAGAATGCAGAGGGCGCCTATGGTACAGATGTAATGTGTGGAGAAGGCGAGAAGCAGAAGGTACTTCATGTGGAAGCTGTGGATCAAACCATGAACCGGATCTCAGTGACAGAGGGAAAAGCTCCGGAAAAAAGCGGAGAGATTTTCCTTGACTGTATTTTTGCTGAGAGCAATGGATATCAGGTGGGTGATCAGATTACCCTGAAAGAGGGCGGAGACAGCGAACTGCTGAAAAAGACAGATTACACAGTTGTGGGTTTAGGTGAGAGTCCGCTTTACATATCCTATAACCGGGGAAACTCTACTCTTGGTTCCGGTGAGGTTAATGGATTTGCCTATGTGCTCCCTGAGGATTTTGACCAGGAGGTTTATACACAGATCTATGTGCAGGCTCATGGGGCACAGGATCTGATCAGCTATACAGATGCTTATGATTCCCTGATAGAGCGAGTGCAGGAGCAAGTGGAGGGGATTGAGGCAGAACGGTGTCAGGTCAGATATGATGAGATTGTAGAGGAAGCCAATGACAAGCTTGCAGATGCCAGACAGGAACTTGAAGACGGAAAGAAGGAAGCTAATGAGAAGCTTGCGGATGCCAGACAGGAACTGGAGGACGGCAAAAAGAAGTTAAAAGACGGCAAGAAGGAATATAAGGATGGCAAGAAAAAGCTTGCAGACGCAAAAAAGGAACTGGAGGACGGAAAAGCCCGGCTTGCAGATGCAAAGAAGGAATTAGAGGATGGCAGATCCCAGCTTGCCAGTGCGAAAGAGCAGCTTGCCAGTGGCAGAGCACAGATCGCATCTGCAAAGGAACAGCTGAATGCAGGATGGGCGGAGGTTTCAGAGAACCAGGCAAAGCTTGATGATGGAAAAGCACAGCTTGAGGATGGCAAGAATCAGTTAAGCGCTGGTGAGAAGCAGATTGCGGATGCAAAGACGCAGCTTACCCAGAGCCAGCAGGAACTTGACAATGGAAAGGCGCAGATCCAGTCAGGCAGAGAGCAGATTGCAGCAACCAGACAGGACTTAAATGCCAAAAAGGAAAGCTGCAATCAGGGACTTGCCCAGATTGAGCAGCAGGAGGCCCAGCTTTCCGAAGGAGAGGCTCAGTTAGAGAATGCCAGAAGTCAGCTTGCAGCATTACAGGCACAGTATGAGGAAGCAGCAGCTTCGGGAGTATATTCAGAGGAAGACCTGGCGGCTCTGGCAGCACAGGTTTCCGCTTATCAGGAGCAGGTGGACAGTCAGGCAGCCCAGCTGGAAGCATCCAGAAACCAGATCGCAGCAGCAAGAAGTGAACTGGAGAGTGGTTTAAGCCAGGTGGAGAGCGGACTGGCCCAGCTTGATGCAAAGGAAGCAGAATTGAACCAGCAGGAGGCCGCATTTCCCGATGCCCAGGCAAAGATTGATGCAGGATGGAAAGAGGTGAAGGCTCAGGAGAAGAAGCTGGAACCAGCCAGAAAAGAGATTCAGGAAAAAGAAGCCCAGCTTGAGTCAGCACAGGAACAGATCGATGCTGCAAAAGCAAAACTAAATTCCAGCCAGGCTCAGTTAGAGGAGAAGGAGGCAGAACTTGCTTCAGGAGAAGCACAGATCCAGGAGAATGAAGGAAAGCTTGCTTCCGGTGAGAAAGAGATTGCTGACAATGAACAGAAGCTGAGGGATGGAGAGAAGGAAATCTCAGAGAACGAACAGAAGCTGAAGGATTCCAGAAAGGACATCAAAAAAGCTGAGAAGGATCTGGAAGAAGGTAAAAAAGAATACGAAGACGGCAAGAGGGATGCAGAGAAAGAAATTACAGACGGTGAGAAAAAGATTCAGGATGCCCAGGATGAGATCTATGATATCAGTATGCCGGAATGGATGGTAACGGATCGCAATGATCTGCCGGAATATTCAGATTATGGGGATAATGCAGACAGAATGAGAAGTATCGGACAGGTTTTCCCTGTTATCTTTTTCCTGGTGGCTGCACTGGTAAGTCTGACTACCATGACACGAATGGTGGAAGAACAGAGAACCCAGATTGGTACAATGAAGGCTCTGGGATACGGCAAGTATGCAATTGCATCCAAATATCTGCTGTATGCCTTTCTTGCCACAGTGGGAGGCAGTATTCTGGGAATACTGATCGGAGAGAAGATCCTGCCTTTGGTTATTATTAACGGGTATGGCATTATGTACAAGGGAATGATGAACAATATCCAGATCCGTTATGAATTTAAATTTGCAATGATAGCAGCAGGTGCGGCAACTGTGTGTACTGTCGGAGCCACCATTTTCTCCTGTTACAGGGCACTGGCGGAAACCCCGGCATCACTGATGCGTCCTCCTGCTCCCAAAGAGGGTAAGAGAATCCTGCTGGAACGGATCCCGCTTTTCTGGAAGCACTTGAATTTTACATGGAAATCTACTCTGAGAAACCTTTTCCGATATAAAAAACGTTTCTTTATGACGATTTTCGGTATTTCGGGAAGTATGGCGTTGATGCTGGTAGGTTTTGGACTCAGGGATTCCATTATGGATATTGCCAGACGGCAGTATCAGGAACTTCAGCATTACACAGGAACGATCATTGATGATGAGGATGCTACAGATAAGGAGAGACAGGAACTGGATGAGTTTCTGAAAAATAACAGTCAGATCGAGAGATATACTCATGTGCAGTTTACCAAGATGAGTGTTCCCAGAAATAAATCCAATATTAGCGTATATGTTTATGTGCCTGAGAATCTTGAGACCTTTAATAAGGATGTAACACTTCAGGACAGAAAGACAAAAGAGAAATATAAGCTGACTGATGCAGGTACAGTGATCAGTGAGAAGACGGCATCTCTGACAGGACTGAAGGTCGGGGATACCATGACCATCACAAAGGATGGAAAAAATTATGAGACAAAGATCGCAGCAGTGACAGAGAATTACATGGGACATTATATTTATATGACAGGAAATGTCTATGAACAGACCTTCGGGGAGAAGCCGAACTATTCTGCAACTGTGTTCACAGTAAAAGAGGAGTACAAAGAATCAGAATCTGAGGTGGGAAATGAGATCCTGAAGTATCCGGCTGCGTTAAGCATCAGCTATACCAGCAGTCTGGAGGCTCAGCTTCACAGAATGCTTGGAGCATTGGATACGGTAATCATAGTGCTGATCATTTCTGCGGGAATGCTTGCTTTTGTGGTTCTGTATAATCTGAACAATGTCAATATTACGGAGCGCCAGAGAGAACTGGCAACCCTGAAGGTGCTGGGATTCTATGATACTGAGGTTTCGGCCTATGTATACAGGGAGAATGTTATTCTTACCTTCATAGGCGTGCTGGCAGGGGCTGTATTCGGAATCTTTTTGCACAGGTATATTATCCGTACTGTGGAAGTGGATGCGGTCATGTTCGGAAGAAATATTAATCCTGTCAGTTTCCTGTACTGCGGACTGCTGACAATTGGATTCTCCATGATCGTAAATCTGTTTATGCATCAGAAATTAAAGAAGATTGACATGGTAGAATCCCTGAAAAGTGTGGAATAAACGATTTGTCGCTTTATTGCAGGAAAGAAGAAATAGAAAAATACAGGATAAAATGTGAAATATATCAGATAAAACACAAAGAAGAATGAAAATACAATAGCGATTTTTGACAAAATAAAAAAGTGGGGTTAACGTATTTTTGTAACTTTGTTATAATAGCTTCATCAATTAAAAACATACGGATTGTTACTGTCAGGCAGGCAAAACCAGAATCTATGGCTGAGGAAATCAGTCTGTAAATTCTGGTTTTTTTATGTTACAGGGAAATTACTTCGTAATGTTCCTGTAAGCAGGATTCTTTCTTGTTACGTTACAGGGAAATTACTCCGCTGTCAGGAAACATATCGTTTGGAAAAGGAAAGACATGGATAATATCATAATTGAAAAAGTGATCAATAACAATATTATCTCGGCATATGAGAAATCCGGTGCAGAAGTAATTGTGATGGGACGGGGAATTGGTTTCAAAAAGAAACAGGGAGAAATGGTTCCTGCTGACCAGATCAGTAAAATCTTTCGCATTAAAAGCCGGACACTGGCGGAACAGTTCAAGGAACTGCTGGCGAATATGCCGCTGGAACGTGTGAGGATTTCAGACGAGATCATCTCTCATGCAAAGGATCATCTGAAATTAAAACTGAATCAGAGCATTTATGTGACGCTTACGGATCATATTAATTTTGCGATTGCGAGATGTGCAAAGGGGATCAACCTTGAAAATGCACTGTTGTGGGAGATCAAGAGGTTTTATCCGCAGGAGTATGAACTCGGAAAATATGCGGTTGCCCAGATCAAAGAGCGTCTGAAGGTAGAATTGCCAGAGGACGAGGCAGGGTTTATTGCACTTCATTTTGTGAATGCAGAGTATGGAACGAATATCAGAGATGCTTTGCGTTTCCCGAATCAGATGAAGGAAATTCTGGAGATCGTGACGAGGGAGCTTGGTATCAAGCTGGATGAAGGGACGCTTCATTATGAGCGGTTTATTACTCATATGAAATTCCTGCTTCAGAGAGTTTACAGAAAAGAGCTTCTGCCCGACGAAGAAAGTGATCTGGCGGACATGATCAGCCAAAAGTATCCGAAAGAATTTGCCTGCAGTAAGAAAGTAGCGGATTATATAGAAAAGACCGCAGAGTGCAGATTATCCGGTGAAGAAGTGATGTATCTTGCAATCCACATACGAAGGATTACGATGGCAGAAGAATAAAAATGCAATCAATATAAAAATAGAAGAT
>OLFB01000395.1_pt1 | contig 12855 bp, 9 predicted proteins | sample 1603111 | NCBI WGS metagenome assembly OLFB01 (sample SAMN02674964, study PRJEB24791) | human gut metagenome, SKBSTL008 | isolation source: stool | host: Homo sapiens | place: USA | reverse complement strand
GCTCCCAAAAGAGAAAAAAACAGGTTATATTATTGTATCGAACTGCGGAAGATCAGTTTTCCCGCTGCCAGGATCAGTACAGGCAACAGATAAGCAATATACTGTGCTGCACTGCCATAGGCGATCAGAAGATTATAAATTGCGTGAAAGGTGATTGCTGCTCCCAGCAGACCGCAGGTTCCGGCAATCTTCAGCCATGTTCTCTGCCACACATATGCAAGGCCACCGCCGACAATGGCACCACAGATCACGTGCATGGCTCCTGTCCCAATACCCCGGAAGAAAATAAAAGAAAAATGACCGGCTCCGTTTTGGATCAGATAGCAGACGTTCTCAAATGTGGCAAAGGAAAGAGCTATAACTACAGCTGTATTTTTTATCTGCTCTCTTTTCGGCTCAAATATCAGCAGATAAAAGAGCAATGGCAGAAATTTCATCACTTCCTCCACCACCGGGGCGATCTCTGTAGTAGTGGTAAAGGTGTCCGCTCTATAAAGTGCGGCAAAAAAGGTGTTGATGTAAGCAGACAGCAGACAGGCACCCATTCCGGCAAGGCAGAACAGAAAGAATTTTCTCTGCCGCTTTCCCATACACAGAGCCGCGATCAACAGGGGCGAAGCAATGCAGAGAAATACATTTTCAATATAGGTCATGTCTGCACCGCCTTTCCTGTGGCCGGGAGCAGTGCGAACAGGCAGCCTGTAAGCAGAAGATCAAACCAGCAATAGGGAGCGGAAATGGAATAGCCCGGCCACAGGCAGCCGGAGATCCAAAGGACATACTCCACCGCCACATAGCACAGTACCCCAATGTGGAAATACCGCATCTTACACGCTGTTCCCGTCTGTATCTGCGCATAAGCAAGACCCCGGATGGAATGATAAGAAACAACGATCATCATGCCACACCAGAGCAGATTGGAGAGAACATCCCCAAAGGTACAGTAAAACACACAAAGCGGAACACCGATCAAAGGGGCAATCAGGGCTTTTCCTGTCAAAAATCTTCTTTCCCCATCAGAAGAAAGGGTGTATTGCAGAAGATGAAGGAAAATCACACTGGATACCCAGCCAAACTCTGACACATAAAAGACCTGTGGTGTTTCAGAAAACAAAAGCAGATACAGCGTCCAGTAAAGAGAGCCAAGGGCAAAGCAGCCGTAAAAGCAGGTCAGCAGGAAATATGCCTGTTTTCGATCTTTCAGATACCGAATGCCACTCATACAAAAGCCTAGCAGGGTAACAGCGAATTGAAAAAGGTTACTGATCAGCTCCATCCCCATTGTCCTCCTTTTTCATCTCTGTCTGCTCCTCTTTATTCAGCTGACGGATGCGGAAGCACAGAACAGTCACGCACACGCCGAGAATAAAAGCCAGCAGTCCGATCACCATATATCCCAGTACGGTGCTGCCGCCCAAAATTGTTGCCGCAGTTTCAAATCCTGAAGAAATACCGGGTTCGATCTGTCCGACAATACCGGGCATGGCAAAGGAAACCCCAACGATCACTGCAAAGCATGCCGCTATACAGACAGCAGAGATAATCTGTCTGCGCCGCATTCTCTGCTGTTGTTCTTTTTTTGCAATACGCCGTTTTACCTCCGCAATCCGTTCCTCATTTTTCAGCATCTGTAATACCCTCCCGTTTCAATAATCCGCGTAAACGCTCTTTCCCCCGGTACACCATATTTGTGATCTGTTTCACACTTTTTCCCATGACCTTAGCAGCCTGTTGATAGCTCATACCCTCAAAATAGGTCAGATAAAGAGCTTCCCGATAATCTGAATTTAACTCGTCCATGCAGAGATGCAGGATCTGATTTCGTTCCTTTGTGCGGACGATCTCCTCCACCAGCGTTTGTGCCTCCGGTTCTCTGGTCAGGTCGTCAAGACTGAAGAAAATCCGCCGTCTGCTTTTGTGGCGCAAAGCCATGTGCCGCGCTGCTTTATAGAGGTAAGCCTTAAAACATCCATCCCGGATGCGGGGCTTTTTCGTAAACAGCCAGGAAAAGGTTTCCATCATTAAGTCCTCCGCTTCGTGGACATCATGCAGATAACCATCGATGTATAAGGTCAGCGGATCGCCGTATTTTTTTATCAACAGTTCAAGTCCTGTCTCATCACCGCACAGATATTGCCCATAAAGTTCTTCATCAGTGGCCATATCGTTCTTCCTTTCCAAATATTACTCCTCTGTTGTCAGATGAAATCTCCTGGTTCTTCAATCATTTTTGTTCACAAAGACATACAACATGTCAGGGGAAATCCCTGACAAAAAAAATAACCAGAGCTTAAGCTCTGGTTAAATTCTCACTATTTCGTAGCAGCCAGTACGGGAATCGAACCCGTGTTTTCGCCGTGAGAGGGCGACGTCTTAACCCCTTGACCAACTGGCCATTTGTTTATCTGTCGTTTGCTCTTCGCTGTCGACTCGTTTAATATACACCATCTTTTTCTAAAATGCAAGTACTTTTTTAAAAAAATTTAAATTTTTTTATTTTTCGCGAATTTTTCCCTCATAAAAGCCCGTACTTACAGGTTTTCTGCGCAAAAAAACTTTTTATCAATCTATAATAATCGAAACATAGCATAAAAGGAAATGCCATGTTTCATATAATCACATGGCATTCCCCAGTTATTTATTTCTGTTTCTGACTGTTTCTTATTCCTCTATATCCTCCGCAGGCTCTGCTGGAATGAATACGCGGGATTTCTTTTCTTCGTGTTTATGAAGTGCTGCTTTCTCAGTTGCCTCAATACAGAATTCCATCTGAGAGTTAATCTGGGCTTTGCCTCGTTTATCCGGCTTCACATAAGTTCCATCCGGCTGCAGGATATGAGCTTTTACATTATCCTTAAACTCCAGATCAAGTACATGCTCCAGCTCTTTCTTAATCTTCTCATCTTCCACAGGGAAAACAATCTCTACCCTGCGGTCAAGGTTACGCGGCATCCAATCCGCACTTCCCATATAGATTTCCGGGTTTCCGCCGTTTTCAAAATAGAAAATACGGCTATGCTCCAGAAATTCCCCTACAATAGAACGGACATGAATATTCTCACTGATTCCCGGCACTCCTACTTTCAGACAGCAGATACCCCTTACCAGAAGCTCCACCTGAACTCCGCAGGAAGATGCACAATACAATCCTGCAATAATCTTCGGATCACAGAGGGAATTCATCTTTGCACGGATCAACGCCGGAAGTCCTTTCTTCGCATTCTCTGCCTCACGTTCGATCAGGCTTAAGAATCTGTCTTTCATCCAGATCGGCGCTACGATCAGCTTATTCCAGCTCTTCGGTTCTGAATATCCGGAGAGCATATTAAATACTGCTGTTGCATCTTCACCAAAACGTTCATCGCAGGTAAAGATACCGCAGTCTGTATAGAGTTTGGCAGTGGAATCATTGTAGTTTCCGGTTGCCAGATGCACATAACGGCGGATTCCTGTCTCTTCCCTGCGCACAACCAGTGTGATCTTGCTGTGTGTCTTAAGACCTACCAGACCATAGATTACATGACATCCTGCCTTCTCCAGCTTCTTCGCCCATACAATATTATTCTCTTCATCAAAACGGGCTTTCAGTTCTACCAGTACGGAAACCTGTTTGCCGTTTTCTGCTGCCTGCGCAAGGGCAGCAATGATCGGTGAATTGCCGCTGACACGATACAGAGTCTGTTTAATAGCCAGAACATCCGGATCTTTTGCTGCCTGACGCACGAAATTTACAACAGGATCGAAGCTCATATAAGGATGATGCAGGAATACATCGCCCTCACGTATCACCTGGAAAATATCCTTCTCATTCTGGAATTCCGGTACAGGTGCCGGCTGATATCTCGGTGTCTTGTAAGCGTCAAAGCCATCCGCACCATATACTTTCATCAGCATGGTAAGATCCAGAGGTCCGTTTATCTCAAAAACATCTGCCTCTTTGATGTCAAATTCCGTCTTCAGGATCTTCAGCAGGCGTTCGTCCATCTTATCCTCTACTTCCAGACGGATAACTTCGCCCCACTGGCGTTTCTTTAACTGACGCTGAATCTCCACCAGCAAATCCTCTGCCTCATCTTCATCGATGGTAAGATCCGCATTACGCATAATACGGTAAGGATGAGCACATATTACATCATAACTCAGGAAAAGTTTGTCAATATTTCTTTCAATAATCTCTTCCAGCAGGATCACTGTGGTATCTCCATCCTTCTTTGACGGAATCTGCACCACCCTTGGAAGCACAGACGGAACCTGCACTGTAGCAAACAAAAGCTCTCCTGCTTTATCTTTCTTGTTGAGTTTATCACTCTTCTCCTTCTTGGAGATCAGAGCGCCGATATTCAATGTTTTATTTCTGATCAGCGGAAACGGTCTGGAAGAATCCATCGCCATCGGTGTAAGTACCGGATATACATTATCCTCAAAGTATCTGTCTACAAATGCACTCTGTACTTCTGTAAGATTCTCATGAGCTGCCACCAGATGCATTCCTGCTTTCTCAAGCGCAGGGATCAGAGAACGGTTCAGGGTATTATACTGTACATGAACCAGTTCATGGGTACGGACACTGATTTCTTTTAACTGTTCCTTGGCTGTCATTCCTGCAATGTCTGTTTTATGATATCCTGCATGTACCTGATCCTTAAGAGACGCCACACGCACCATAAAGAATTCATCCAGATTGGATGCGGTAATGCTCAGGAACTTCAGTCTGTCAAATAAAGGAAGATTTTTATCTCTTGCTTCACTCAGAACACGCTCGTCAAATTTGAGCCAGCTCAGCTCACGGTTTACGAAATACTCTTTTTTTTCAAATTTTCCAAGATCCATAAGTTCATCCTCCTTTATGCTCTGCCCTTACGCCTGAGAACCAAACGAATGCCAAATACTTCTTCAAAAAATGCGACTTTATCTTTCAGCAGTCCCAGTTCCAGGGAAATATCCTGTGCGGAATCCACGATCATCTGCAGTTCTCTGTCCTTGAGCGCTGTCTTGATCCCTTTTACTTTCTGATAATGGCTTCTGTCCATGGCATTTGCCAGACGAAGGATCGCAGTCATCTTTGCTACCTTGATATAGCTCTCTCTGTCAATCGCTATTCCCATACTGTAAAGTTCATCATAATAAACAAACGCAGAATTATTGAATCTGACCGCACATGCGATCATCTGGCGTTCCATAAAGGACAGCCCAATGATATCTGTAGACATAATGATCTGATAGGAACACTCGGAAACCTTTTCCATACTGATATATTTGCCACAGTCATGAAGCAGTGCCGCGATCTGCAATAACAGACGTTCTCTTGCTCCCATACCATGAACCTTCTTCATACTGTCAAAGATATTCAGGCAAAGATTCATAGTTCCCTGGATATGGCTCTTACTGCTGGAATAGCGTTTCGCAATGTTCTTTGATGTAACCAGAATGTCATTCTCAAAATTATGGACACTTTTGAGAAATTTTTTCTTCTCTGCAAAATCATAGGCAATTCCATCCAGCAGGGAAACACCTGGTGCCCAGAGAGACTCTGCATTGAAAATATCAATAAAATTTCTGCACACTACCATGGTCGGCACAACAAGGGATGCATATTCCGGATCAATCTCCATCTCCTGTGCCAGCAGGTCAACAGATTTTCCAACTGTATCCTCATAGCGTTTCATAAATTCTTCCCTTGTAATGATCCTGTCTTCCATTTCCTCCTGGAAGATCATATCTGTAATAAAATCTCCCATCAGGATCACATTCCTGATATCCTTATCCTTCAGATACAGACGCTGAAAGCTCATCAGGTCATTTCGGATAAATTCCTCAACCAGCTTGTCATAATGAATGGTTGTTTTCTCCAGTTCCTGCAGACGCTGGCGGATTCTTAAACTTCCCATTTTAAGTCCCTGGGTAGTGACCAGAGCATCCTTGTCAAAGAGGGAAACCTGAAGGCTTCCGCCGCCCACATCCAGGATCGCGGTGCCTTTCTGGATCATCTTTTTGAATCCCTTTTCTATAGCAGCAATTGATTTGTACCCAAGGAAATGCTGTTCTGCACTGCTTAGGATTTCAATTTTCATTCCTGTACGCTGATAGATCTGTTCAATGATCAGCAGCGGATTCACAAGTTCTCTGAATGCACTGGTGCCGCAGGCACGATACTCTTCCACCCCAAAGTCCTGCATCAGCCTCTTAAAGTCGTTCAGCACCTCACATAAAACATTCAGCATTTCTGAATCGATCTTTCCGTCAGAATAGACACCCTTTCCGATTTCCAGACTGTATCTGACATCATTCAGTTCACGAAAACCAATTCTTTTTGACATCTCAAAGATCTTCATGCTGACTTCATAAGATCCGATATCAATGGCTGCAAATGTCATGACTGCCATATGCGTTCCCCCTTTACCATTCATCTATTTGCTTTTTTATTCCTTCTCCACACCCAGCAGATGGTCGATAAACTGCTGTGCAGTTCGTCCTGTAAGTCCTCCATGGGAAAGCTCCCACTTATTTGCTTCCAGAAGCAGCTCGTCCTCCGGCATGGTAATTCCGTTTCTCTCTGCGAGAGCTTTCACAATTGTCTGGAATTCCTTTTTGCTCGGTGCACCATAGTAAATACGGACACCAAAACGATAAACCAGTGAAAGCTTCTCCTGCACTGTATCGGAGGAATGCAGATCGTCATCATCCATGATCTCCAGCTTGTCACTGGATTTCTCTCTTACCAGATGTCTTCTGTTACTTGTTGCATAGATCAGGATATTGTCCGGCTTCTTCTCCAGACCACCCTCGATCACTGCCTTCAGATATTTATATTCGATTTCAAATTCCTCGAATGACAGATCATCCATATAGATAATGAATTTATAGTTTCTGTTCTTGATCTGGGCGATCACATCATTCAGATCCTGAAACTGATGCTTATACACCTCGATAATACGAAGTCCCTCATCATAATAACGGTTCAGGATTCCCTTGATACTTGAGGATTTACCTGTACCCGCATCACCAAAAAGCAGACAGTTGTTTGCCTTTCTGCCTCTTACGAAAGCTTCTGTATTCTCGATCAGTTTCTGCTTCGGGATTTCATAGCCGACCAGGTCCTCCAATTTCACATGAGCGATCCTTGTGATAGGCTGGATCTCCACATTGTCATTCTCATCATGTCCTACACGAAAAGCCTTATGTAATCCCAGCTTACCCACACCAAAATCCTTATAAAACTGTACCATATCCTTCATGAATTCCTCTGTGGACTCCGCTGCTGCCAGCGTTTTGCTCAGATCACAGATACGGTCTCTGATACGGGAATTAAACATCTTGCTGTTACTTCCGGTGTTGGTATAATCACCGAGAACCTTACAGCAGGAAATTCCAAATGCCTCATCCAGTACAGTCAGGTCAAAATCATACAGTTCTTTAAACACACCGAAATCATTCAGTGCCAGTTCATTAATACTTCCGTTGACAGCCCCTCTGATCTCACAGGCTGTACTGAATGCATTTTCATTATTTACCAGAAGAAATGTCAGATAACAGTGCCATAAATTTCCGGAAAAGCCATAAGCGCCGGCAGTTTCCACCAGTCCGTTGGCACACTCAAAGAACAGCCCTTCCTTTTCTTTCAGATCAGGTGCTTTCTGTTCCCAGGCATTCATCAGTTCTGCCATTTTATCAAGGATTTCTCCATGTTCAAAGTCACGGTATAAGATGCATTCATTTAATCTAGCCATTTTTATTACTTCCTTCTTACCTTGTTGTTTTATCTTATTGTTCTGCTGTGAGTGGTATAATTATTTCGAAAACGATGTACCAGAGTGTGTTTGAAAAATGCTTTACGCAAAATATACCGCAAAGTGGGACGTGCAGATTGTGGAAATGATTTTTCAAACACGCTCTGGCATTATGGAAATGATTTTTAATAATTTCCCAAAATTCTCATTCTGTCAGCTTCTGCCTCAATTCCTCTCAGGGCATTCTTCACTGCACTGTCCTTTAAATTTCCCTCGAAATCAACAAAAAAACGGTACTGCCAGTTCTTCCCTGTGATCGGGCGGGATTCTATCTTCGTCATATTCAGTCCATTATAAATAATGTGAGACAGCATATTGTAAAGAGTTCCGCTCTCATGAGGCAGTTCAAAGAAAATGCTGATCTTATGGGCATCCTTCACATAAATGGGTTTCTTACTCACGATCACAAAACGTGTGGCATTCTGTCCGTTATAGCAGATATTCTCAGCCAGGATCTTCAGTCCGTAAAGCTCTCCTGCCTGTCTGCTGGCAATAGCTGCCTGCGTCTTGTCATTGTCTTCTTTTATCTTCTTGGCAGAACCGGCAGTATTTTCCATCTCTTTCTTCTTCCAGTCCGGATGAGATTCCAGATATTTTCCACACTGGGAAAGTGCCTGAGGATGAGAACATACCTGTCTGATATCCTCCAGTTCAGCATCCGGCAGTCCCAGAAGTACATGCTCCGGACGGATGATCTGTTCTCCTACAATACTCAGCTCATACTCTGTAAGAAGATCATAAATATCAGCAACAATACCGGCAGTTGTATTCTCAATGGGAAGTACCGCATAGTCTGCTCTTCCCTCCACAACTGCTTCCATTGCATCACGCCAGGTTTTTACATGAAAGCTCTCAATATCGTCCTGGAAATATTCCCTCATTGCAGCATAGCTGTATGCACCTTCCACACCCTGAAAGACAACTCTTACATCTTTCAACGGAAGTGCATCTACCATTTCCAGTTTCTCATCATCCTCGATTCCATGCTCTGTGAGAAGCTGATACTGTCTCTTACGGCTGATCGCCATGATCTGCTGAAAAAGCTCCTGCGCACCAAGCTGATTAAATTCTCCATGCGCCTTACCTCTCAGGACCTCCAGCTTCTGTCTCTCTCTTTCCGGATCCAGAACCTTCTTTCCTGTACGTATCTTATATTCTGCAACATCCTCACACACCTTCATTCTCTGTTCAAAAAGACGTATGATATCGCTGTCGATCTTATCTATTTCATTTCTGCATTCCTGTAAATCTATCATTTATGTTATACCTTTTTACTTTCACAAATTCTCTACAATGTCAGTCATCTCTCCGATAAAGGAAAGAGAACCAAAGGCAATGATCACATCCTGTTCCCCGGCAAGTGAAAAAGCCTCCTCCACTGCATCTTTAATCGTATCCATTGCCTGTACATTGGGATTGTATTCACTGACAGTCTTCGCCAGTTCTCCGGCAGGCAGCGCCCTTATATTATCCGGAGTCTGGATCGTAAGTATCCGGTCTGCAAAGTGCGCAGTTTTCTGAATCACACTTCTGTAATCCTTATCTGCAAACACTCCCATAATATAGATGATCCGTTTTCCCTTAAAATAATGCTCTATTGAAGCTGCCATCATATCCGCAGCAGCAGGATTATGAGCCCCGTCTACCACAAACAGCGGTTTTTTACAGATAACTGTAAACCGTCCGTTCCAGTTTACTGTGCGAAGCCCTTCTTTTTTCTGCTCCGCAGCAGTGGGAAAGCCCAGCTCATCCAATACTTTTAAAGCATTCAGTGCAACTACTGCATTTTCCTTCTGATAAACACCTGCCAGCGGAATCTCATACTCTTCACCCCTGTACCGGATTGTCTGTCCAAGGCAGCTTTCCTTTAGCACCTCTGCCTCAGAAGCATCTGCTATGGTACATTTTGTACCATGTTCTCTGCTGATCCTCTCGATCACCTGCATTGCTTCCGGCTTCTGTCTGGCAGTCACCACTCTGCAGCCGTCTTTGATGATCCCGGCTTTCTTCTCTGCGATCTGTGCCAGAGTATTTCCAAGAAAAGACATATGATCCATACTGATCGATACCAGCACTGCCAGCAGCGTATTCTTAATAATATTTGTGGCGTCCAGATTTCCGCCCATTCCCACTTCCAACAAAACGAGATCACAATTCTCTTTTTTAAAGAACAGAAATGCCACCGCAGTCTCTATTTCAAATGCAGTGGGATGGGGATAACCATCCTTTGTCATAGCAGCAATAACATCAGACACCTGTGTAATATAAGCAGCAAAGTCCTCTCTGCTGATCCTGCTTCCCGAAACTTCCATCCTGCCTCTGTAGGAATACAGGGTAGGCGAAACATATCTTCCAATGCGATATCCCGCACCGGATAAAACAGAATACAAAAAAGCAATGACAGAACCCTTGCCATTGGTACCGGCTACATGCACATATTTCAGATCATCCTGTGGATTTCCAAGACGTTTCATCAGCTCACGCATATGATCCAGTCCCAGGACACTGGGAATTTCCCGGGTGATTTTGTCTATGTACTCCCGGCTTTCCTGATAATTCATAATAAACTCCTCTTATTTCCATGAGATCCCCTCCACACGTTCCTTTTGCGCATAAGGCACCTCATTGCTATAGTGTAATAACGTGTTCTCATTATATCCTACGTGTATGTTTTTTTCAAGGCAGGCAATACTAGAATCATAGAAATTTATACAGGAGCGTTACCTATGAAAAAAGCTTTCATTCTCTGCGGTCTGACGGGCTGGTGCATGGAAATCCTCTGGACCGGACTGCATTCCATCCTTTCAGGAGAACTTACCATGACAGGAAAAACTTCCCTTTTAATGTTTCCCATTTACGGATGCGGTGCCATCATCCGCCCGCTCTCCGGTAAACTTTCTGCTGTCCCGCTTTTTGTCCGCGGCTGCATTTATACTGTCGGATTTTTCTTCGTGGAATTTATCAGCGGTGCTCTTTTGCGCTGTTTTCATATGTGTCCCTGGGACTACAGCAACACTCCTCTGAATTACCGGGGACTGATAAGACCGGACTACGCTCCCCTCTGGTTCGGAGCCGGACTTTTTTTTGAGAAAATACTTGGAAAACTCTCTTGAAAAAAGCACCTGATTATTATATGATGTTATGAAGGATTAAATAAAAATTCCTGAACCAGTAAAATATGGAGGTATGAAATGAGACACTTAATGAGTCCGCTGGATCTGTCTGTTGATGAGTTAAATACTCTTCTTGACTTGGCCAGCGATATTGAGAAACACCCTGATAAATACGCACATGTCTGCGATGATAAAAGACTGGCAACTTTATTCTATGAGCCAAGCACCCGTACCCGTCTCAGCTTTGAAGCTGCTATGATGAACCTTGGCGGTAAAGTTCTTGGTTTTTCATCAGCTGATTCCAGTTCCGCTTCAAAGGGTGAAAGTGTTGCCGATACAATCCGCGTTGTATCCTGTTACGCTGACATCTGTGCTATGCGCCACCCGAAAGAAGGTGCTCCGTTAGTAGCTTCTATGGCTTCTTCTATTCCTGTTATCAACGCCGGCGACGGTGGTCATCAACATCCTACCCAGACATTAACCGACTTACTTACCATCCGTTCCCTGAAAGGACGTCTGGACAATCTGACCATTGGTCTGTGCGGCGACCTGAAATTCGGACGTACAGTTCACTCCCTGATCGAAGCACTTGTACGTTACACAAATGTAAAATTCATTCTGATCTCACCGGAAGAGCTTCGCATCCCAAGCTATATCCGCGAGGATGTTCTGAAAAAGAACAATATCGAATTTCAGGAAGTAGAGAGACTGGAAGATGCCTTACCGGATCTTGATATCCTCTACATGACACGTGTACAGAAAGAACGTTTCTTCAACGAAGAAGACTATGTCCGCATGAAGGATTTCTACATTCTGGACAAACAGAAAATGGAACTTGCAAAAAAAGACATGTACGTTCTTCATCCGCTTCCACGTGTAAATGAAATCTCAACAGAGGTGGATGCAGACCCGAGAGCAGCTTATTTCAAACAGGTACAGTACGGTGTATATGTACGTATGGCCCTGATTCTCACATTACTGGAGGTAAAATTACCATGTTAAATGTTGGAGCACTTCGCGAAGGTTATGTATTAGACCATATCAAAGCAGGCAAGGCCATGACTATCTATCATGATCTGAAGCTTGATAAACTTGACTGCACCGTTGCCATCATCAAGAACGCGCGCAGCAACAAAATGGGTAAGAAAGATATCATCAAGGTTGAATGCCCGGTTGAGAATCTCGATCTTGACATTCTCGGCTTTATCGATCATAACATTACTGTAAACGTAATCAAGGACGAGAAGATCGTTGCCAAAAAAGAACTGAAACTTCCGAATCAGGTTGTCAACGTGATCAAATGCAAGAATCCACGCTGCATCACTTCCATTGAACAGGGACTCGACCAGATCTTTGTTCTTGCAGATAAAGAGAAAGAAGTTTACAGATGTAAATACTGCGAAGAGAAATATACAGGTAAACGCAATAAATAATAAAACAAATATCAAAAAAACAGAACGGAAGAAATCCGTTCTGTTTTTTTGTACGCAATCAGACCGATAAGCCGGGTTATGTCATTGGGTAATCATCTGTCTAGGCCTTACGTTGCCATAAGGCTCAAGCGACCCACCTGAAAGCACGACGGGCAGCCGTATCGCTTTCTATTCGGTCTTGCTTCGAATGGAGTTTACATGTGCCCGGCCTGTTACCAGGACGGCGGTAGTCTCTTACACTGCCTTTCCACCCTTACCTCAGCAAGTGAGGCGGTTTATTTCTGTTGCACTGGTCTGGGAGTCACCTCCACCGGACGTTATCCGGCATCCTGCCCTGCGAAGCCCGGACTTTCCTCGTCTGAACCCTTTCGTCTGTTCAGCCGCGATTACCTGGCCTGGTTGCGCAAGTGCTATTCTAGCACGTTTTTTTGCACTTGTAAAGAAATTTCATTCATTACTGTTCACTCCGTTCTCAGTAACGTTGCCAAAATTCATTCCAAATTGCCTGCGGCAATGGAATTT
>OLFB01000320.1_pt1 | contig 14856 bp, 13 predicted proteins | sample 1603111 | NCBI WGS metagenome assembly OLFB01 (sample SAMN02674964, study PRJEB24791) | human gut metagenome, SKBSTL008 | isolation source: stool | host: Homo sapiens | place: USA | reverse complement strand
GGGGTGGGACCCTGCTGCCGCAGGCAGTAGGGCGGGCGATGGAATGGCCCGTTTCACTTGCGTGGGAATGCTGCGCTGCCCGGTTGGGCGTTAGCAGCTGGGGCTTGTGATGGCGGGGCAAGAATGCTATAATTATACTGTATTTCTGCACGACTTTGCGAATTTTCCACAGAAGGGAGGGGCGGCGGTTGAAAAGACGACGGTTTCTGGTGCTGAGTGCAGGCTGCATGATGGGCCTGCTCTCGGCGTGCGGCCTTCCGATGTCGGAAAATGTGCAGGTGGAGGAGCTGCTGCGTGCCCCGCGCCTTCCGGGCGACTACGGTGCACTGCAAAATGCCCTGAACGAATGGCTGGGGGAGAGCGCCCAGCTGAAATACCCGATGCAGGGGGAGCTGCTCTCGCCGTTCCTTTTGCAGGATCTGGATGGTGACGGCCAGCAGGATGCCGCTGTTCTCTACACCACGGCCCAGAGCTCCAACGTCTGCATTGCATTTTTGCAGAAGGATGCCGCAGGCGTGTGGCAGGTCCGCCAGAGCATCGAGGGTCTGGCGGATACAGTGGACAATGTCCGGCTGGCACAGCTGCAGGATGGTGCCGCAACCCAGCTGGTGGTGGGGTACCTCGCCGCGCAGGGCGACAGCTATCTGGCGGTGTACTCCTACGAGAACGGCACGGTCAATGCCATTCTGGAACAGTCCTATGAGCAGTATCTGGTGGAGGATATCACCGGCGGCGGCAACGAGGATCTGATCCTGATGTCCACGCTGGAGGACGGCGGGGTGCAGATCGAGCTGCTGACCGTTGACCGGGACGGGATGTTCCAACAGGTGGCTGTCATGGGCCTTTCGGCAGATAAGTTCTCGGGCTGCGCCGCTGTGGCGGCGGGCCTGGGAGCGGACGGCAAGCGCTATCTGGTGCTGGACGGCTGGACCGGTCTTTCGGGCAACAATCTGGCCACGGTGCTGCTCTACTTCGATGAGGAAAGCCAGCAGATGCTGCCCGCCGAGCAGATCAGCACCAGTGAGCTGTACAATGCGTCCCTGCGCAATGTCTCCACGCTGGTCAGCCGGGATCTGGACGGCGACGGCATCGTGGAGATCCCCACCCAGCCTGACGAAGCGGGCCTGCTGAACCTGAGCCAGAGCCGACGAATGGATTTTATCGTCTGGATGGACTACACCAGCCCGGAGCCGGAAAAGAGCTTCGGCCTGTTGGACGAGGAGAGCAGCTGCTACATTGAGCTGCCTGCCGAGTGGGAGGGCAACCTGATGCTCACCGACAGCACTGAGGGAGAGGAGGCCGTGGAGCTGCACACCGTGGACGAGGGCAAGCTGGTGCTGACCATGCGCCTGGTTCCTTCCAGCGAGAGCGCGGCGGGCTGGACCCGCCTGGGCGTGGTGGCATCCCGCCAGATGCAGGCCAGGTTTGGGCCGGACGTGGTGCTGAAGGATCAGAGCTATCGACTGTCCCGGTCGTTGTACCGGTTGAATTGATGATACCGCTCAGTTTTGCAGAAGTTTACCGGATGCAGGCTGGGTGTTCTGAGGTGAAATGCTTCTCCGTGTGCTCTTGGGCAGAGGGAGAAGGCAGAAAAATATGGAGGTCTTAGATGGTCAAGGTACTTGTGGTAGAGGATGAAGCCAGCATCCGCGAGATGATCGCGCTGAACCTGCGGCTGGCGGGGATGGAGGCGGTGGAGGCCGACAGCGCCGAAGCCGCCCTGCCTCTGCTGGAGCAGAAGCCCGGCTGTGATGCTGCCATTCTGGATGTGATGCTGCCCGGCATGAATGGGTTCTCGCTCTGTGAGACCATCCGCCGCACCGACCAGAAGATCGACATCATTATCCTGAGTGCCAAGGGGCAGGAGCAGGACAAGATCCGCGGCCTGTCCATCGGCGCGGATGACTATATGACCAAGCCCTTCAGCGTCAGTGAGCTGCTGGCCCGTGTAGAGGCCCTCTGCCGCCGGGTGGGCCGCTCGGGCGGCGGCTCCGCTGCCGATGAAAGCGCCCCCACCACGCTGGTCAGCGGGGAATTTGTGCTGGATGAGAACCGCCGTGTTCTCCTCAAGGCCGGGCGGCAGATCGAGCTGACCCAGGTGGAGTTCCAGATCATGGAGCTGTTCTTCCACAACCCCGGCATCGCGCTGGTGCGGGAAAAGATCCTGAAAGGCGTGTGGGGCGAGAACTACTTCGGCGATGTGAAGATCGTGGATGTGAACATCCGCCGCCTGCGGATGAAGGTAGAGGATGAGCCCAGCCACCCCACCCACATTATGACAGTGTGGGGCTACGGCTACCGGTGGGAGGAGTAAAGAAAAACCTCTCAGTTGCGCTGTACTCGACTGCTCTCCCAATAGGAGAGCCGGGATTACTGACAGAAAGGAGGAAAAGCAATGCGCAGTGGTATTACCCACCGCTGGCTGCGGGGAAGCCTGTTCCTGACCGTGCTGCTGGTGCTGCTGGTGGAGAGCATGTTCGTGTACAACTTCGGCCGCAGCTACTACAACAGCGTCCAGCAGACCATGATGCGGCGTTTTTCCTCCATCAACGGTCAGCTGAAAATGTACACCGGCGACACGGCCCAGAAGACCGCGGCCAACCGCAGTGTGGCCCTGCGCCGGATGGTGGAGCAGTTTGCGGATAAAGACAAATATGAGTTCATGCTGCTGGACGGTTACGGCGGCGTGATCGCCTCCTCCAGCGGCACAGGTGCGGACGGCATCGTGGTGCAGGACGACTTTAACAAGGCGCAGGATGCACCGGACGGCGTGGGTGTGGCCATCTACCGCACCGCCAGCGGGGAAACGGTCATGGCTGTGTGCAGTCTGGTGCCCTATGCGGCCGAGGACGTGGCTGCCATGCGCCTTGTCACCAGTCTGACGCTGGTGCAGGCGCAGCTGAAGAGCGTTTTCATCGTCAGCCTGATCGTGGTGGCGGCCATTCTGGGCTTTACAGTGGCCTCTGGCCTGTACTTTGTGCGGGGCATCGTGGTGCCGCTGGGGCAGGTGGAGCGGATCGCCGCCAGCATCGCCCGGGGAGAACTGGATGTCCGCCTGCCTGTGACCGGTGACGAGCGGGACGAGGTGGACCGCCTGCGCGGCACCATCAATCAGATGGCCGAGGGGCTGGAAGAGACGGAGAAGATGAAGAACGAATTCATCAGCTCGGTCTCCCATGAACTGCGCACGCCGCTCACCTCCATCCGGGGCTGGGTGGAAACCCTGCGCACCCTGGATGACCCCACCGATGAGAACTACCGCAAGGGGCTGGAGATCATCAACAACGAGACCGCCCGCCTGTACAACATGGTGGAGGAGCTGCTGGATTTCAGCCGCCTGCAGAATGGCCGCCTGAAAATGGAGTGCCGCCCCCTGGACCTTGTGGCCGAACTGACGGACGCTGTCCTTTTCTGTGAAGCGCGCATCCAGCGGGAGGGGCTTCTGCTGGCCTATGCGGAGCCGGAGGAGATGATCCCGGTCTACGCCGACCCCGACCGCCTGCGGCAGGTATTCATCAACATTCTGGACAATGCCATCAAGTATTCGGCCCCCGGCGGACGCATCACGGTCAAGATCTGGCAGGGCGAGTACAAAGCCTTCATCGAGATCATCGATCAGGGCCGCGGCATCCCGCCGGAGGATCTGGAAAACGTCAAGACCAAGTTTTACAAGGGCAGCAACTCGGTGCGGGGCAGCGGCATCGGCCTTGCGCTGGTGGATTCCATTATGATCGCACTGGACGGCACCATGGACCTCAAGAGTACGCTGGGCCGGGGCACGGTGGTCACGCTGGGGCTGCCGATCTATAAACGATAAGAGATTGTCCATATTTATCTGGTAAGATAGAGGGGCAGTTTTTACGATAGAGAGGGGCCGCAGCGCCCCATAGGAGAGCCAATGAATCAACCGAACAAGGAACGCTTCAAGACGAGTGTGGGCGGGCAGGCCCTGATGGAGGGCATTATGATGCGGGGCCCGAAAAACATCTGCTGTGCTGTCCGCAAGCCCGATGGAACCATTGAGACCAAGGTCGAGCCCACCCCCACCCACGGCGTGTGGACAAAGATCCCGCTGGTGCGGGGAGCCATCTCGATGATCGAGAGCCTGATCATGGGATACAAGTACATGATGTACTCGGCACAGGTGAGCATGGGAGACGACTACGACCCCGCCGAAGAGGAGACCGCCTTTGAAAAATGGGTGGGCGACCATCTGGGCAAAAAGGCCGAAGATATCATGCTGGCGGCAGCTGCCGTGATCGGCGGGCTGTTTGCCATCCTGCTCTTCACCGTTCTGCCCACGGTGCTGGTGGGCGGCCTGAACCATCTGGTGCCGCTGGGCCGCTGGGCCAAGGTGGTGCTGGAAGCGGTGCTCAAGGTCGCCATCTTCCTGACCTACATGGCCGCCATCTCCCGGATGAAGGAGATCCACCGGGTGTTCGAGTACCACGGGGCCGAGCACAAGACCATCGCCTGCTACGAGGCCGGAGACTCCCTCACGGTGGAGAATGTCCGCAAATATACCCGCTTCCACCCCCGGTGCGGCACCAGCTTTTTGATCCTGGTGGTCATCGTCAGCGTGTTCCTGTACAGCGTGCTGCCCTGGTCCAGCACCAGCCTGCGGGTGGTGTTCAAGCTGCTGCTCCTGCCGCTGGTCATGGGCATCAGCTACGAGCTGCTCAAGTGGTGCGGCCGGTCGGACAACATCGCCACCCGCATCATCCGGCAGCCCGGCATCTGGGTGCAGCATCTGACCGTGTTTGAGCCGGACGACAGCATGATCGAGGTGGCCATTGCCGCCGTCACACCGGTCCTGCCCGAGGACCCGGAGGACGGCAGATGGTAACCGCAGGGATGCTGCCCCGGGCAGCAGTCCGGGAGGTGGAGGCACGCCTGCGCGCCGCAGGCTGCCCCGACGCAGATTTTGACGCGGCCGAGCTCTTCCGGCTGGCAGTGGGCGGGGATGCCCGCCTTGCGGATGCTCCGCTGGGCGCAGAGCAGGCAGAGCGGCTGGAAGCCTTGACGGCCCGCCGTGCGGCCCGGGAGCCCTTGCAGTACCTTTGCGGCAGCTGGCCCTTCCTCGACTTTGAGCTGGCTGTCGGCCCCGGCGTGCTCTGCCCCCGGGCCGATACTGAGGTGGTGGCCGAAGCCGCCGCCGGAATGCTGGCTGGGGTGGAGGCACCCCGGGTGCTCGACCTCTGTGCCGGCACGGGCTGTTTGGGGCTGGGCGTGAAGCGCTTTTGCCCGGCGGCACAGGTCACCAGTCTGGAGAAGAGCCCTGCGGCATACCGCTATCTGGAGCAGAACGCCCATCTCTCCCCGGTACTGACCATCACCCCGGTGCGGGGGGATCTGTTCACCTACTGGCAGACCCTGCCGGAGGGGCAGCTTGACCTCATTGTGTCGAACCCGCCTTATCTGACATCCGCCGAGATGGGCGCGCTGCAGCCCGAGGTGGCGCAGGAGCCTGCCATGGCGCTGGAAGCGGGGGAGGATGGGCTGGTATTTTACTGCGCCATTGCGGAACACTACCAGAAAGCTCTGCGCCCCGGCGGTGCCCTTGCCCTGGAAATCGGCTGGCAGCAGCGGGAAGCTGTAACGGCTCTGCTTGCCGCCAACGGGTGGACGGATATCGCGTGCAGAAAAGACTTTGGCGGCAATGACCGCTGTGTGATGGCGAGAAAAGAGTGAAAATATCTACAACTTCCTGTTGTAATATCTGTAAAATGTGTTATACTAGTACCGAAAGAAATGGAATGCCCGCGCCTGCGTTTGGCCGCACCGCGCCGGGAACAGATGACAAAGGAGCATGACACTATGGCAAAAAATCAGAACAACAACGTTGCCCCGGCGACCCAGAAGACCGATCCCGGTGCCAAGAAGGATGCGCTGGCCACGGCACTGGCCCAGATCGAGAAGCAGTTCGGCAAGGGCGCTGTGATGAAGCTGGGCGACAACGCCGCCATGCAGGTGGATGCCATCTCGACCGGCAGCATCGGCCTGGATCTGGCACTGGGCGTGGGCGGCGTGCCCCGGGGCCGCATCATTGAGGTGTACGGCCCCGAATCCAGTGGTAAGACCACGCTGGCCCTGCATGTTCTGGCCGAAGCCCAGAAGAAGGGCGGCGATGTTGCCTTCATCGACGTGGAGCACGCGCTGGACCCTGTGTATGCCGAGGCGCTGGGTGTGGATATCAACAACCTGCTGGTCAGCCAGCCCGATACCGGTGAGCAGGCCATGGAGATCTGCGAGGCGCTGGTGCGCTCCGGTGCCATTGATGCCATCGTTGTGGACTCTGTTGCCGCTATGGTGCCCCGCGCTGAGATCGAGGGCGAGATGGGCGACAGCCATGTGGGCCTGCAGGCCCGCCTGATGAGCCAGGCCATGCGCAAGCTGACCAGCGTCATCGGCAAGACCAACACCGTCTGCATCTTCATCAACCAGCTGCGTGAAAAGGTCGGCGTGGTCTACGGCAACCCCGAGGTCACCACCGGCGGCCGCGCCCTGAAGTATTATTCTTCTGTCCGCATCGATATCCGCCGCGTGGAGGGCCTGAAGGATTCTTCCGGCCAGTTCATCGGCAACCATACCCGCGCCAAGATCGTCAAGAACAAGGTGGCTCCTCCGTTCCGTGAGGCTGAGTTCGACATCATGTTTGGCGAGGGCATCTCCAAGATGAGTGAGCTTATCGATCTGGGTGTCAAGCTGGGCATCGTTCAGAAGAGCGGTGCATGGTTCAACTACGGCGATATCCGCCTGGGTCAGGGCCGCGACAATGCCAAGCAGTTCCTGCGCGATAACCCCGAGATCGCCAACGATATCGAGGGTCAGGTGCGCGCCAATGCCGACAAGCTCTATGCCACCCGCCGCCCGGGGGGCAAGGCTGCTGCCGCCCCTGCAGAGGGGGAACCGGCAGCTCCTGCCACAGCAAAGGAGCCGGTGGTCAAGGCTCCCGCCCGCAGCAGCGAGAGTGAGCTGGATATCATGGTGGAAGAGTAAATGGCCTTTTACAGCCGTGGCCGCCGCCCGCTGGCCGAAGAGGAAAAATCCACCGATGCCGCCAAGGCCCGCACCCGGGCCATGGAGCTGCTGGCCGGGCAGGAGCTTTCCTCGGGCCAGCTGTATGAGCGGCTGAACCGCCGCTATACCCAGCAGACCAGTGCCGCCGTGGTTGCAGAGATGGTGCAGCGGGAGTATATCAACGATGCCCGCTATGCCGAGACCCGTGCCCACGCCCTGCTGGCGGCAAAAAAGAGCCGCCGCGCCGCTGCCCAGAATCTGCGGCAGAAGGGCCTGGCCGCAGGCGAGATCCAGCAGGCGCTGGATGCTGTTTACACCCCCGATGTTTCCGGCGAGGACCCGGAGCTGGAAGCCGCCGCCGCTCTGGTGGAAGGGCATTACCGCAAAAAGCTGGAAGCGGGCCGCAGGGATCTGGTCATTGCGGCCCTGCAGCGGCGGGGATTTTCGTATTCCGTCATTAAGGAAGCCATTCGGCGAATCGAAGAGGAATAAGTGATCCTTGGTACAACCTCTCAGTCTCGCATCCGCTCGACAGCTCCCCTAGTAGGGGAGCCCTTGGCAAAACGGGAAACTTCTCCCTTACTGCCAAGGCCTCTCCTACTAGGAGAGGTGGCATTGCGAAGCAATGACGGAGAGGTTATACAACGGAGATTTGACAAACAGGAAAGAGAGTATCCCTTTTTATGAAAATTGCATGTATTTCCCTTGGCTGCCCCAAGAACCAGGTCGATCTGGACGTGATGGTGCACATCCTGCTTTCGGCCGGTCACGAGACGGTGGCCGACCTGGGTGAAGCCGATGTTATTCTGGTCAACACCTGCGGCTTTATCGAGAGCGCCAAGACCGAGGCCATTGAGAACATTCTGGAGGCCTGCGCCTACAAGCAGCAGAACCCGGAGCTGAAGGTCATCGTCACCGGCTGCCTGGCCGAGCGTTACCGCAGCCAGATCGAGGAGGAGATCCCCGAGGTGGATGCTGTGGTGGGCTGTGCCTCCAACAAGGCCATTGACACCATCGTGGCCCGCCTGTTCCACGGTGAGAACCATCTGGAAAGCTACGGTGCCAAAAAGGACTTCCCGCTGGGCGGCAAGCGTGTCATCGGCACGCCTGCCCACTATGCGTACTTAAAGATCGCTGAAGGCTGCAACAACCGCTGCCACTACTGCGCCATCCCCGGCATCCGCGGCCCGCTGCACAGCCGCGATCTGGCCGACTGCGTGGCCGAGGCCCGCTGGCTGGCCGGTGAGGGTGTGAAGGAGCTGATCGTGGTGGCCCAGGACCCCACCGCCTATGGCGAGGACTGGGGCAAGCCCGGCAGCATCTGTGAGCTGCTGGACAAGCTGAACAAGGTGCCGGGCCTTGAGTGGATCCGCATCATGTACGCCTACCCCGAGCGCATCACCGATGACTTTATTGCCGCCATGAAGCGGAACGAGAAGGTGGTGCCTTACCTCGACCTGCCCATCCAGCACTGCAACGATACCATCCTCAAAAACATGAACCGCCGCTCCAACCGCGCAGAGCTGCTGGAGGTCATCGGCAAGCTGCGCCGGGAGATCCCCGGCATCACCCTGCGCACCACCCTGATCGCGGGCTTCCCCGGCGAGACCGAGGAGCAGTTTGAGGACCTGTGCAACTTCGTCAAGGAGGTCAGATTTGACCGTCTGGGCTGCTTTGCCTATTCTGCCGAGGAGAACACTGTGGCCGCAAAGATGGACGGCCAGATCGATCAGGAAACCAAGGACCGGCGCGCAGAGCTGGTGATGCAGATCCAGACCGGCATCATGGCCCAGAAACAGGCCGAGAAGGTGGGCCAGACCGTTCGTGTGCTCTGTGACGGCATCGACGAGGAGAGCGGCCTGTACCTCTGCCGCACCACCGGCGATGCCCCCGAGGTGGACGGCAATGTCTGCGTTTCCAGCGAGGAGCCGCTCTACCCCGGCCAGTTCTATGATGTGCTGGTGGAGGACAGCGACCTTTACGATCTGTACGGAACGGTTGCAAAATAACAAATTGGAGGAATCTATATGAATCTGCCCAATAAGCTCACCCTGACCCGCATCATTCTGGTGCCGGTGTTCATGGTCTTCGTTTCCCTGACCCAGATCGGCACGGAAGATTTCAACCCCACCTGGTATCTGGTGGCGGGCATCATCTTTGCCGCGGCCAGCTTTACCGATTTTCTGGACGGCCATCTGGCCCGCAAGTGGAACATGGTGACCGACTTTGGCAAGTTTGCCGACCCGCTGGCCGACAAGCTGCTGACCACCGTGGCCTTCATTTACATGCTGCGGGACGGCGTGTGCAGCCCGGTGGTGCTCTGCATCATCCTGGCCCGTGAGTTCGCCGTGTCCGGTCTGCGCATGGTGGCCGCCGGTGCCAAGGACGGCAAGGTCATCGCCGCCAATATGTGGGGCAAGGTCAAGACCGTGCTGCAGATGCTGACCATCATCTTCTACTACTTCGGCACTGCATTGACCTGGGGCAATTTCATTATGATAGGCGCTGACTGCGTGTTCCTCTCTTACTGGCTGTGCTGGCTGGTGGCCATTGCCACCGCCATCTCCGGCATCAAGTACCTGTGGGACAACCGCAGCTTCATCAATACTGCAAAATGATCAAGAAGATCGCCATTCTCTGTTCCATTTTCCTGAACCTCTGCATCGTGCGGTGGGAGCCGGTGGCCATCCGGATGACCTGGGAAGCAGTGGGCAGCCAGACCTTCACCTTTTACACCGAGAACTCCAATGTCTTTGCGTTCTTCGTCTGCCTGCTGGTGGCGGTGTGTCAGGTGATCTGCCTGTTCACGGGGCGGCAGCTGCCCCGCTGGGTCAAGACGCTCAAGTACATTGCCACCTGCTGCCTGACCATGACCTTCCTGACCGTGGTGTTCGTGCTGGGGCCCTACTGTGCCGACCAGGGCGGCGTGGTGTTTCTGCTGACCGAGAGCTCCATGCTCTACCACCACCTGCTCAACCCGCTGTGTGCCTTTGTCTCCTTTGTCCTGCTGGAACGGGAGCCAAAGCTGCCTGCGCGGTGCGTTCCGCTGGCGCTGGTTCCCACGATGCTCTATGGCTCTGTGGCCCTCTGGGCCAATTACCAGCGGCTCATCACCGGGCCTTACCCGTTCCTGCTGGTCTATCAGCAGACCACCCGGCAGACGGTGCTGTGGTGTGCGGTCATCCTGGCCATGAACCTGCTCTATGCCTGGCTTGTCTGGCGGCTGGGTGGGAATCGCCGCAAAAAGAGAAATGTGGGCTTGCTTTTCAGAAGCTGAGATGCAAAAAAGGCTCTCTGCCGGTTTTGGCAGAGAGCCTTTTCTCGTGTTTTGCTTACAGCAGGGGGATCCCGGCCTTTGCGCAGGCCGTGCGGGTGGCTTCGTCCCAGACGCTTGCCTGTACTTCGCCGATGTGGGCGCTGCCCAGCAGTAGCATGCACAGACGGCTCTGGCCGATGCCGCCGCCGATGGTGTAGGGCAGCTCACCGCTCAGCACTGCCTTGTGGAAAGGCAGGGCGCGGCGGTCGTCACAGCCTGCCATGGTCAGCTGCCGGTCCATGCTCTCGGGGCTGACGCGGATGCCCATGCTGCTCAGCTCGTAGCTGCACTGCAGGGGCTCGTTCCAGAACAGCAGGTCGCCGTTCAGGTCCCAGTCGTCGTAGTCGGGGGCGCGGCCGTCGTGGGGCTTGCCGCTCTTCAGGGGAGCACCGATCTTCATCAGGAAGGTGGTGCCGTTCTCCTTTACAAAGGCGTTCTCGCGCTCCTTCGGGGTCAGGTCAGGGTACTTGTCCTCCAGCTCCTGGGTGGTGATAAAGGTCACGTTGGGGGTGTGAAGGGGCAGATCCTGCAGCTGGGGGAACATGGCGTGCAGGTTCATCTCGGTGGCGCAGACGGCCGACACGATGGAGCGCACCACGTTCTTCAGGTAGGCCTCGCTGCGGTCCTCCTCGCGGATGACCTTCTCCCAGTCCCACTGGTCCACATAGACGGAGTGGAGGTTGTCCAGCTCCTCGTCCCGGCGGATGGCGTTCATGTCGCAGTACAGGCCCTTGCCCACGCGGAAGCCGTAGTCCTTCAGGGCCTTGCGCTTCCACTTTGCCAGCGACTGCACCACCTGTGCCTCAATGCCGCTGTCCCGGATGTCAAAGGTGACCTTGCGTTCCACGCCGTTCAGGTCGTCGTTCAGGCCGGTGGAAGCCTCCAGAAACAGCGGAGCCGACACGCGGTAGAGGTTCAGCGTGGCACACAGGGTGTCGGCGAACAGCCGCTTCACGGTGCCGATGGCACGCTGGGTGTCGTACAGGTTCAGCGCGGGTGTGTAGTTCTGCGGGATCATCGTTTTGCTCATAACAGTTTACCCCTCTCTTTCCGTTCTCCGCCGCCGAATTGCGGCACTGGAACGGCTTTCCCTTTAATACAGTAAATTATGGCACAATTTCAGAGCGTTGTAAAGGGGAGAACGCAAAGCCGGTGCAATTCGGGAGCTTACGCCTCTGCCACGGCCTCGATCTCGCACAGGACACCCTTGGGCAGATCCTTGACGGCAACGCAGCTGCGGGCGGGCTTGGAGGTAAAATATTTTGCGTAGACCTCGTTGAAGGCGGCAAAGTCGGCGATATCGGCCAGGAAGCAGGTGGTCTTGATGACCTTGTCGTAGCCGGAACCGGCGGCTTCCAGGATCGCACCCACGTTCTTGCAGCTCTGCTCGGTCTGGGCGGCGATGCCCTCGGGCACAGTGCCGTCCGCAGGGTTCACAGGGATCTGGCCGGAGGTGTAGACAAAACCGCCTGCGATGAAGCCCTGGGAGTAAGGGCCGATCGCGCCGGGAGCCTTTTCAGTAGCGATGACTTTCATGGAAAATACCTTCTTTCTGTGTGTTTGATGGAGCTTTTCTCTTCGGGGAGAAAAATTCTGCTGTTTGAAGTCTACACCATGCGGCGGGATGTGTCAATCCGGGAGGGACTTTTTGCCCATGCGGCCTTTACAAGCGGGCAAAAAGGCGGTATCCTTAATCTATTGATACACCACCCTTCAGGAGGAACCCATGGATATCCGCCAGCTGCACTATTTTCTGGTTTTGTGCGAAGAAATGAACTACACCCGCGCGTCACAGCGGCTGTTTCTGTCGCGGCAGGCCCTGCGGCAGAGCATCACGGCGCTGGAAGCCGAGCTCTGCGGCCCGCTGTTCGTCAGCGCTCACCACAAACTCTCGCTCACCGAGCGGGGGCTGAGTTTGCAGCGCCATGCGGCCCCGGTGGTGGAGCAGTTCCAGCAGATGCAGGCGGCCCTCCATGCGGAGATCCAGTCGGCCCAGCCGGTGCGCATCGGCATCAGTGTCTCACTGGTGCCGGACTACCTGCCCGGGCTGGAGACCCAGCTGGACAAGTTCCGCCAGCAGTACCCCCACATTGAGATGCGGTTCCGCCTGCTGGAAAACGATGCCGTGGCCGATGGTGTGGAGCAGGGCGAGCTGGACGCGGGCCTTGTGATGGATCTGGGTACGGCGGCTCCGGTGCTGGCCCGCACCACCCTGCGGGCAGACCCGGCCTGCCTGCTGGTGCCGCGCGGCCATCCCTTCTGGGAGAAGGAGCGGGTGCCGCTTTCGGCCCTGCGGGGCCAGCGGGTGTTGCTGCCCAGCCTGCGGCAGGATCTGTTCAGCCCCCTGTGGGATGCCTGCGCCCGGGAGGGGTTTGCACCCAACGCGGAGATCGGCCCCAGCTTCTATCAGGCGTACTATCTGGTCCAGGAGCAGCTCTGCACCTGCCTGACCCGCTACGAGCCGGGGGCACGGCGGGAGCTGGACCGGGTGCGTGACGTGCTGCTGGAAGATCTGCCGCCCCTCTGCGTCTCGATGGTGCAGCGGCGCGACCACAACTCGGCCTATCTTGACCTGCTGCGGGGCTACCTGATGGAGGTCATCGGGGGAGCGGCATCCCTGCCGCCCCGGCGGGGCCGCCCGGCAAAGCCCTTCTACAACTTCCCGGTGCTGTCCAGCGCTGCTCCCAAGGCGGCACCGCAGCACCCGGCTCCGGGCACCCAGCTGCCCTTTGCGGGCGGAAACAACTTCCGGGAGCTGGGCGGCTACGAGGCCGACGAGGGCAAGCATGTCAAGTGGGGGCAGATCTACCGCGGCATTCCCACCGGACTGCTGACCGGGGCGGCTGACCGCAAGCTGCTGGACAGCCTGGGCCTGCGGCTCATCCTTGACCTGCGCAGCGAGTCCGAGGCAGCGGAGCAGCCTGACTATGTGCCCGATGGCGCGCGGCTGGTGCGCATCTGCGGGCTTTGCCACCCGGACGGAAGCGAGATCTCCTTCTCTCCCGGGGACATTGAAAAGCTGCTCAAGGGCAAGAAGGACGAGGAACATAACCTCGCCGATGCCATGTATGAGCAGATGCTCTTCCGCAATAAGGCCTACAAGGAGCTGTTCCGGGCGCTGGAGGCGGGCGAAACGCCGATCCTGTTCCACTGCTCCGGCGGGAAAGACCGCACCGGCGTGGCGGCCATGCTCATCCTGCTGGCGCTGGGCGCTTCCGATGAAACGATCTGTCAGGATTTTGTCCGGACCAATGTCTGCCGCCGCCCGGAGCTGGAAAAAATCTGGGCCGCCCATGCCGAAGAGATCGAGGCGCATCCCGAACAGAAGCAATTCTATCAGGGCATTGCCGGTGTCCACCCGGAGTCTGCCCCCTTTGTGCTGGACACCATCCGCAAAGAGTACGGCACCACCGATGCCTATCTTGAAGCCGAATACGGCCTGACCCCCGCCCGCCTGATGCGGCTGCGGCGGATGTATCTGGAATAATGGCTGTTTTTTTAGAAAATTCCTTTCACTTTACTTGACATTGTACCAAATGTTTCGTAATATAAGAAGTAGTATGGAATCCATGACGCTGCGTGCAGGGATCTTCCGCAACCAAAGTTCAATGGGGCTTCATCTGCCCGTTTTTATATGAAAACCTTGTAGATAAAAAAGCTGCATCAGGCCGCAGGGGGCAAGCATGCCCTTTTTGTGCGGTGCTGTTGTCTGTTTTGTTGTTGAGAGCTTGATTTTGTATTGTTGACCCACGCCTTGCGCGGCAGCGTCTCCAGATTTTAGTTGTTTTTGAACTTTAATTGTAAGGAGAGTGAACACGATGTCCCCGATCATTCTGTTGATCGTGGTCGTGGTTGCTGCTGTTGCTGCCGGCGCGGGTTATTTTATTGGTTACAATAACCGTAAAAAGACCGCCGAGGCACAGATCGGCAGCGCAGAAGCCGAGGCTACCCGCCTGGTGAACGAAGCAATCAAGACCGCTGACCAAAAACGAAAAGAAGCTGTTCTGGAAGCCAAGGACGAGGCTTTCCGCCTGAAAGCCGAGGTCGATGCCCAGAAGGCAGAGGCCGACAAGGAGATCAAGCAGCGCCGTGCTGAGATCAGCCGCCAGGAGAACCGCATTGACCAGAAGGAAAATGCGCTGGACCGCAAGACCGAAGCCCTGGAAAAGAAGGAAGAAGAGCTCAAGAAAAAGCACGAGGAGGCCGACAGCCGCTTGGCTGAGGTGGATGCCATCCGTGCCAAGGAGATGGAGCGCCTGGAGACCCTGGCGGGCCTGAGCCAGGAGGATGCCCGCGAAGTGCTGCTGCACAAGGTGGACGAGGAGCTCACCCACGAGAAGGCTGTCCGTGTGGCTGCCTACGAGACCGATCTGAAGGAAAACTGCGATAACATCGCCCGCAACATGATCGGTCAGGCCATCAGCCGCTGCGCCGCTGACCACTGCAGCGAGACCACCGTCAGCGTGGTGCCCCTGCCCAGCGACGAGATGAAGGGCCGTATCAAGATCGGAAGAGCGTCG
>OLFB01000225.1_pt1 | contig 18842 bp, 10 predicted proteins | sample 1603111 | NCBI WGS metagenome assembly OLFB01 (sample SAMN02674964, study PRJEB24791) | human gut metagenome, SKBSTL008 | isolation source: stool | host: Homo sapiens | place: USA | reverse complement strand
CGTCTATGACGACGGTTCCGTTTCACATATTCCACCTATACTATTTTTATCTGAGCATACTGCGGTATAATTTTATCGTTTATTAAAAATTACATCATTCCCATTCCAGGATTAGCAGCCGGTGCAGGTGTGTCTTCTTTGATAATTGCAACAGCAGATTCTGTTGTCAGTAATGTAGACGCAACGCTTGTAGCATTCTGAAGAGCACTTCTTGTAACCTTTGCAGGATCAAGGATACCTTCGCTTACCATATCTACATATCTTTCGTTCAAAGCATCAAAGCCGATTCCCGGTTCGGATTCTCTTACTTTGTTGATGATTACGGAACCTTCAAGTCCTGCATTTGCAGAAATGCGGAACAGAGGAGCTTCCAGAGCTTTCAGGATGATATTTGCACCTGTCTTCTCGTCACCTTCCAGAGTTGTTGCAAGTTTTGCAACTTCTTTGGATGCGTGGATGTAAGCAGAGCCGCCACCTGCGATGATACCTTCTTCTACTGCTGCTCTTGTAGCTGCAAGAGCATCTTCCAGACGAAGCTTAGCTTCTTTCATTTCTGTCTCAGTGGAAGCACCAACACGGATAACAGCTACGCCGCCAGCCAGTTTTGCAAGTCTTTCCTGTAATTTTTCTTTATCAAATTCAGATTTTGTTTCTTCAATCTGTCCACGGATCTGAGCAACACGGTTTGCGATTGCATCTTTGTCACCCATACCGTCAACGATAACTGTGTTCTCTTTTGCAACTTTAACAGATTTTGCACGTCCTAACTGCTCCATAGTTGCGTCTTTCAGTTCCAGACCAACTTCTTCGGAGATTACCTGGCCGCCTGTAAGGATTGCGATATCCTGAAGCATTTCTTTTCTTCTGTCACCATATCCCGGAGCTTTGACAGCTACTACCTGGAAGGTTCCTCTTAATTTGTTTACGATCAGAGTTGTAAGAGCTTCACCCTCTACATCTTCAGCAATGATAAGAAGTTTCGCACCAACTTTTACGATCTGCTCCAGTAATGGAAGGATTTCCTGGATGTTGCTGATCTTCTTGTCTGTGATCAGGATATATGGATCTTCCAGATTTGCTTCCATTTTTTCCATATCTGTTGACATATATGCGGATACATATCCACGATCGAACTGCATACCTTCTACAAGGTCAAGTTCTGTGTGCATTGTCTTGGATTCTTCTACTGTGATAACGCCGTCTTTGGAAACTTTTTCCATAGCATCTGCTACTAACTGTCCAACAGTCTCATCGCTTGCGGAAATAGATGCAACGTTTGCGATCTGTTTCTTGCCGCTGATTGTCTGGCTCATGTTCTTGATTGCTTCTACAGCTACATCTGTAGCTTTCTTCATTCCTTTTCTGAGGATGATCGGGTTAGCGCCTGCTGCCAGGTTTCTCATTCCTTCGTGAACCATAGCCTGTGCAAGAACAGTAGCTGTTGTTGTACCATCACCTGCTACATCGTTTGTTTTGGAAGCAACTTCTTTGATCAGCTGTGCGCCCATGTTTTCAAATCCGTCTTCAAGTTCGATTTCTTTTGCGATTGTAACACCGTCGTTTGTGATAAGCGGAGCTCCGTATGGTTTGTCAAGAACTACGTTTCTTCCTTTCGGTCCTAATGTTACTCTTACTGTATCAGCTAATTTATTTACACCAGCTTCAAGAGCTGCTCTGGCTTCTGCGCCGAATTTAATTTCTTTTGCCATGATAATATGACCTCCTGATTCAAATTTTGATCTCTATGAATTCTTTCTGATACTTAGCCGGTATTTCATGTTACATCCTGTAAATATTATCTTATAAGTATCTTCATTTATGTTTTCTATTTTGATATTGCTTATTTAACAATTGCAAGAATATCATTCTGTTTTACGATAATGTATTCTGTGCCATCCATCTTTACTTCTGTTCCTGAATATTTGGAGTAGATAACTTTATCACCTACAGCTACTTCCATTTTTACTTCTTTGCCGTCAACAACTCCGCCAGGTCCTACAGCTACAACTTCTGCCTGCTGTGGTTTCTCCTGTGCCTGTCCCGGAAGAACGATTCCGGATTTTGTTGTTTCTTCTGCTTCAACCTGTTTTAATACAACTCTGTCACCTAAAGGTACTAATGTCATGATCTATATCCTCCTTTATTCTCCAACTAAAGCTTTCCTGTTACCGTACTCTTTCCATTATTGCAAAATATCCGGTAACTGTTTCGGCACTCTGTCTAATTCTGCCGATTTTTGCTAGCACTCATTTACTTTGAGTGCTAATCACTATCCTTATATTATTGAAAATGAGTCGATTTCGCAAGTGCTTTTATCATTATAAAATAATCTATATTCTCTTTTTTACTTATATATTCTCTTTTTTTCTTTTGTTTTCTTAATTTACAAATAATTTTGTCCTATCTTCCTTGTCTTTCGCACTCAATTGAATTGTCTTCAAATACATCAATTAAGAGGCTTGCTATAGTTCCTGTAACATAATAAAAAGACCGTCCACCATACAGCAGACAGCCTTCTTGCATTCATTATTTATGGAAGCTTCTATATCAGGATTTCTTATTTCTCTGAGCTTTAATCTCTTCCAGTTCATCAAAGATGACTTCATTCAGCACTTTAATGTAGGTTCCTTTCATACCGGAAGATCTGGATTCGATCACACCGGCACTTTCAAACTTCCTCAAAGCGTTTACGATAACAGATCTGGTGATTCCCACGCGGTCTGCGATCTTACTTGCAACCAGGATTCCCTCATCTCCGTCAAGTTCATCAAAAATATGGATGATCGCCTCCAGTTCGGAGAAAGATAAAGTATTAAACGCAGATTTCACTACCTGCTGCTTTCTGTCCTCCTCAGCATTCTCTTCATGAACCGCTCTCATCATCTCAAGCCCTACAACGGTTGTTCCATATTCACTGACAATAATATCTTCAATGTCATATGGTTTCTCATAACGATACATAAATACAGTACCCAGTCGTTCCCCTGCAATATCTATCGGATTAATGATTCCCTGATAACTGCTTGATACATGTTCAAATCCCAGTGTCTGAAGATTTACATTCTCTTTTGTTGACAGGACACCCAGAAATCTCTCGTTTAACAGGGAATCTACATATCCGCCAACCTTGTCCTCGATCAGTTCAGTGATCTCCTCTACTCCCGGGCATAAACTGACACCCAGAACCTTTCCTTTTTTACTGAGAACCAGAATGTTGGAACTCAGTGTCTCCATCAGAACCTGACAGATGTCATTAAATACCACTTTGCTGGAACTGCTGTTATGCAGAAGTTTATTAATTTTTCTTGTTCTATCCAGCAGCTGAACACTCATATTGTCCTCCTTTCACCCTGTACATATCCGAAATCTTTCTGTCATTATTTCATAAATGAGCAGTCACTTTCTTTTGCTCGCAAGGAAGATTCAGACACACATGGTCATTAACATTACTGATACTTTGATTTTACACGTTTTAAAGTCAAATTACAAGACAAATTTTACTATTTTTTTATTTATTTTTGCTTTTCTGAAAATAGATTCCTTTTATAATATTATTCAATAAATATCATCATCAAAAATTCAAAGGATTGAAGACAAAAAATCAGAAAGTCACTGACTGTAAGACAAAAAACGGAACTGTTGCATTAATGAAATTCATTTTCAACTGCTGCAACAGTCCCATTTATAACATTTACAATCCGTTATTATTCTTTCTCGTCCTTTGCCTCTACATATCCACATGTCTCCTGGCTGCAGACAAGCTTATTCCCCTTTTCCACCATATAGCTTCCACATTTCGGGCATTTCTTTGCTGATGGTTTCTGCCAGGACATGAAATCACAATCCGGATTATCCTCACATCCGTAGTACTTACGTCCTTTTTTGGTTTTCTTAAGCACAATCTCTTTTCCACATTTCGGACATGCCACCCCGATCTTCTCAAAATATGGTTTGGTATTTTTGCATTCCGGAAATCCCGGACATGCAAGGAATCGTCCATGAGGACCATATTTGATCACCATATGTCTGCCACAGTTTTCGCAGATCACATCTGTCACTTCATCCTGAATATCAACCTTTTCAAGTTCTTCCTCTGCAGCATCTACATCCTTCTTCAGATCCGGATAGAAGTTGCTTACTACTGTCTTCCACTTTACAGTTCCTGCTGCCACACAGTCCAGAAGCCCTTCCATAGTCGCAGTGAAGTTTACATCTACAATACTCGGAAAAGCCTGTTTCATAATATTATTGACAACTTCCCCCAACTCTGTAACATACAGGTTCTTCTGTTCTTTTGCAACATAACGGCGGCTGATGATCGTTGTGATCGTCGGCGCATAGGTACTTGGACGTCCGATCCCCAGTTCTTCCATAGTCTTGACCAGAGATGCCTCTGTATAATGTGCAGGCGGCTGCGTGAAATGCTGTTCTGGTTTCAGTTCCTTAAGACTAAGCTTCATTCCTCTTTCAAGACTCTGATTCAGAACATTTCCTTTTTTCTGGTCCTCTTCATCTGTGTATACAGACATAAATCCGTCAAATATGATCTTGGAGGCAGAGACTGTAAAAATATACTGGTCTGCACCAATCTTTACAGATGTTGTTTCGTATTTTGCAGGAGCCATTCTGCTGGCCGCAAAACGTCTCCAGATAAGCTGATACAGTCTGAACTGATCTCTTGAAAGAGATTCCTTCAGTACAGCCGGTGTACGGCTGATGTCTGTAGGACGGATCGCTTCGTGAGCATCCTGGATCTTCTGTCCCTTTTTCACAGCTTTCTCAGACTTTGAAACATAATCCTCTCCGTACTGAGCAGTGATATATTCTCTTGCAGCAGCATCTGCTTCCTCTGAGATTCGGGTGGAATCTGTACGCAGATAAGAGATCACACCTACCGTTCCATTTCCTTTGATATCAATTCCTTCATACAGCTGCTGTGCCAGACGCATTGTCTTCTGTGTGGAAAAGTTTAAGGTCTTGGCTGCTTCCTGCTGTAAGGTACTTGTAGTAAAGGGAAGCGGTGCATTCTTGATCCTCTCGCCTTTCTTTACTTCATTGATCTCATATTCTTTATCTTTCAGAGAGGCCAGAAGTTTATCCATTTCCTCTTTGCTGTGGATATCCATCTTTTTATCTGTTCCATAAAACTTCGCCTGCAACGGTTTCTTCTCACCCTTCACCTGAAAATCTCCCTCCAGGCTCCAGTATTCTTCCGGAATAAACGCATTGATCTCATCTTCTCTGTCACAGATGATACGAAGCGCAACAGACTGTACGCGCCCCGCACTTAAGCCTCTCTTGACTTTTGCCCAGAGAAGCGGGCTGATGGTATAACCTACCATACGGTCAAGCATACGTCTTGCCTGCTGTGCATCTACCAGATCCATATCCAGGTCTCTGGCCTGTTTGATTGATGATTTTACTGCTGTCTTGGTAATCTCGTTAAAGGTAATCCTGTGCATCTTCTTCGGATCTTCTTTTAATGCCTGCATCAGATGCCAGGAAATTGCCTCTCCCTCGCGGTCAGGGTCAGTTGCAAGATAAATCTTATCTGCTTTCTTTGCAGCCTTGCGAAGCTTTGCAAGCAGTTCTCCCTTTCCTCTGATCGTTATATATTTGGGTTCAAAATCATGCTCAACATCAATTCCGAACTGACTCTTCGGGAAATCACGGACATGTCCGTTAGAAGCTTCCACATCGTAATTCGCACCGAGAAATTTCTTTATTGTTTTCACTTTTGCAGGTGATTCTACTATCACCAGATATTTCGCCATGCTACCTCTCCTAGTCGTAATCTGTTATTCTTCACAGTGTCCCTGAATGGGCACATTGCCTGACAGCGATATTGTTACATATGAAAATCGCCCTGCGTCGCAGAAACGTGAAGCACAATAATCATAAATCGTCAACTGTCTTTTACATAATAATGTCTCCCGCTCTCTCTTATGAGCCCCCGCAGTGTCAGTTCCACAAGACAGTTGCTTACCTGTGCCGGGGAAAAGCCTGTTTTTCTCACAATGTAGTCGGGATTTTTTGGTCGTAAATCGAGACAACTATACACCATATTCAAATCTCTTGCAAGTCCCAAGTTGTTTTTTTCACCGTTTTGTGTTACTTTTTCCATCGAAATTCCAAGTTCTTCCAGCATAATTTCCGGACAGTATGCAATCCCTGCGCCGTCGTAGATCAGCTTATGGCAGCCTCTGCTGAGTTCATCTGTCACTGCCCCCGGAATCGCATAGACCATCTTTCCCTGTTCCAGTGCAAATCCCGCAGTGATCAGCGAACCGCTGTTTTCTTTTGCTTCCACTACCAGAACCGCGTCTGACAAAGCACTGATGATCCGGTTTCGCGCCGGGAAATGCCAGGAAACAGGTCCTGAACCCAGTGGACATTCACTGATGATCCCACCATTTTCCCATAAGATCCTCTCATAAAGTTTTCTGTTAGATTTCGGATAGCATACATCAACACCACTTCCAAGCACCGCAAATGTAGGCATCTTTCCTTCCAGTGCGCCTTTATGTCCTTCTGAATCAATGCCAAGTGCCATACCGCTGATAATCTGAACTCCAGCTACACTTAACGCTTTCGCATACCGGAATGCCTGCATCCTTCCATAAGGACTGCACATTCTGGCACCGATCACTGCCACCGTTCTTCTCTTAGGATCAGGAAGTCTGCCTTTTACATAAAGCTTTGCCGGCATGGAGGAATACTGCTTCATTATCTGAGGATATTCCGGATCTGATTTCTCAATACATCGTATCTGACCTGTACTGTATTCTTCTGTATGATTATTTTTCACATCAGTTCTTTCCATATAAAATACCTCACTGACCTTTATTTTATGACAGAATCTTTGTCAAATGCCCTGTACGAAAGTGCTTCTCCGATATGATGACCGGCAATCATTTCTTCCCCTTCCATATCCGCAATTGTTCTGGCTACCTTCAGGATCCTGTGATAGGATCTGGCACTGAATGCGATTTTTTCAAAGGCTCTTGCCAGAAGTCGGGATGCGCTGTCTGTAAGAGGGCAGAATTTATCGATCAGACTGCTCTTCAGCTGCCCGTTAAAATTTATTTTCTCATCTTTATACCGTTCTTCCTGGATCTTCTGTACTTTTTCCACTCTTTTTCTGATAGCAGCGGAATTTTCTCCCTTTCTTCCACAGTGAAGCTGTGAAAAAGAAACCGGCGGTACCTCAGTGCTGATATCAATTCTGTCCAGAAGGGGGCGACTGATCTTTCCCATATAATGTGTGATCTCACCTGCTGTACAGGTGCATCTGTTTAAATCCGGATAATAACCGCAGGGACAGGGATTCATCGCTGCACATAACATAAAATCCGCCGGAAAGTTGTAAGTTCCGCTTGCTCTGGCTATCTGGATCACTTTATCCTCCATGGGCTGTCGCAGGAGTTCCAGACTTGCTCTGGAAAATTCCGGCATTTCATCCAGAAAGAGTACACCTTTATGCGCAAGAGTGATTTCGCCGGGTCTGGGATTACGCCCGCCTCCTGCAATTGCCTGCGGAGTACTTGTATGATGAGGGCTGCGAAATGGTCGCTCATCGATCAGAGGATGTTCTCTTGAAAGAAGTCCTGCAATACTGTAAATTCTGGTAAGCTCCAGCTTTTCTTCAAAGCCAAGCCCAGGCATGATCGTCGGCAGTCTTCTGGCAAGCATGGTTTTGCCCGTTCCCGGAGGTCCGATAAGGAGAAGATTGTGAAATCCGCTTACTGCAATTTCCGCCGCTCTTTTTGCCCCTTCCTGTCCTTCAATGTCTGAAAAATCCATTCCCATATCTGTATTTATAATAGAAGGAATTTCTTCCTGTATTTCCCTCTTCAGATAGGGTTCCGGATTCTTAAGACACTCGACCAGTTCCCATAAATTTTTTACTCCTGCTACCGGCACATCCCTGATCAGTCTTCCTTCTTTCAGATTCTCATAGGGAACTACGCAAAAACGACTGCCCAAACTTCTTGCACACAACACAATCGGCAGGATTCCGGATATCCCATGGATTTCTCCGTCCAGACCGATTTCCCCTGCCATCATAACTCTGCTGACAACCTGAGGGCTGATCATCTCAAAAGCAGCCAACACTGCTGCTGCCACCGGTACATCAAAACCGGCTCCCTCTTTCTTCATGTCTGCAGGAGCAAAATTGACGGTAATTCTCTTTGGTGGAAACTGATAACCATTATTCTTGAGTGCTGTGCGTACCCGTTCCTGCGCTTCCTTTACCTGCGCAGAAGGAAATCCTACCATGATAAAGGAAGGAAGTCCGTTACTTACATCAGCTTCTACCTGCACAGGGCATACTTCCACCCCAAAAATTGCAGCTGATAATACACTTGCAAACAAATATAAACTCCTTTCTTCCGGCATAAATCTCCCCCGATATTTATGCTCGCCAAACAGCGGACGACTGAATAGTTACATCACTTAAATTGTATTGGAAATTATTTCAGAAATCAGATTAGAAAAAAGATTATTTTTATAATAGACCATTTTGCTCTGTTTTGCAACCGTTCATTTTGTTCTGTTTTATACTTTTTTCAGTACATAATCTGCGAAGGCTTTTCACAGATCATGTTTGGGAGTACACTACAAAACAGAGAGGTGAACTATATGAAATTTCAGCGTATTCAGGATTTACGTACAGATGCTGACATGTCACAGAAACAGCTCAGCGAAATTCTTCACATCAGCCAGCGTTCCTACTCTCACTATGAGACAGGTTCACGCAATATCCCGGTTGAAATGCTTATCAGACTGGCAAATTATTACGATATAAGTGTTGATTATCTGGTAGGACGCACTGATAAGAAAGAGATGAATAAATAAGTAAAATCACTTTTTTTAATATAAAAGGATTCCTGTAACTGTTTATGTTACTGAATCCTTTTATATTTTTTGTATCTTTTATTCTTTTATCATAACAGTATCCACAGAAGGATGGACTTTTGCACCCTCCGCTTTTGTTTTTGTCTTAATATTCACATAAAGGCGACCATTATCAAAGGTAAGATAACCCTTTGCTACATTTCCCAGCGAGTCTGTAAACGAGAATCTGGTTGCATTTCCTGCGACGGATTTCTTTACTTTTGCCTTGCAGGTGGCTGTCTTTTTCTTATTTGTCTGTGAATAAGTAAAGGTAACCGACTTCTGACTGAGTTTCTTAATTTTGATCTTAACCCTGCCGTTCTTACTGCGCCAGGTTCCCAGATAATCCTCCGGGTTAAAAACATAAGCCCGTTCCAGAACCGGTGTTGGCGTTACCGTAGGAATCGGTGTTGGGGTAGGTGTGGGCGTAGCTGCAGGTGTCGGTGTTACAGTGGGAACTCTTTCCAGTGCCGCGATCGCTTCTGCTTTTCTCTGCTCTCTGTCCACATTCTTTCTGTGTTGAAGCAGCAGAGTGCCTGCCAGCATAAGCAGGATAAACAGGATAATTACAATTATCAGAAGTTTTATAAGTCTTTTTTTCTTTTTATTCCGTTTCTGTTTCCCGTTGTTTGTTACCGACAAATCTGCATCTCCTCTTCTGTTTCTTGTTCGTTACTTATTCTTTTCCATCCCAGCAATAGGTACAGAGTTTACATGGTGAAATTCCAATGGAAGCTTTCAGATCATCAAGTCTGTGGAATTTCAGTGATGTGAAATTCAGCTCCTTACGGATTTCTTCCAGCATTTCTTTATAATTTGTTGAATTTGGATCTGCATAGTCTGCCAGGACTTTATCACTGACATTCTCTCCCTCACGTTTGGCGATCACACGTCTTGTGATCAGATCCATCTCTGATTTTGAACGTGAGAAATTCAAATATTTGCATCCATAAAGTAAAGGCGGACACGCAGGACGGATATGTACTTCTTTTGCACCATTTCTGTAAAGAAATTCCGTCGTTTCTCTTAACTGTGTTCCACGTACAATAGAATCATCAATCATCAGAAGACTCTTATCCTTGATCAGGCGATGTACAGGAATCAGCTTCATTCTTGCGATAAGATTTCTCTGGCTCTGCTGTGTAGGCATAAATGATCTTGGCCAGGTTGGTGTATATTTGATAAACGGACGGGCAAAAGGCACACCGGACTGGTTCGCATATCCGATTGCATGGGCAATACCGGAATCCGGAACACCGGCTACAATATCGGGATTTACTTCTCCCCTGTCTCTCCTGGCCAGCATATCACCGCAATGATAACGCATTTCTTCTACATTCACACCATCGTATGCCGAAGTAGGATATCCGTAATATACCCAGAGGAAAGAACAGATTCGCATCTCTTCCCCTGGTTTTTGCAGGGTTTCCACACCGTCCGGAGTCACTGCAACAATTTCTCCGGGGCCCAGTTCTTTCAGGTCTTCATATCCAAGATTCAGGTATGCAAAGCTTTCAAAAGATACACAACAGGCATCTTCTTTCTTTCCCACGATCAGTGGAGTCCTTCCCAGACGGTCACGTGCTGCCAGAATCCCCTTTGGTGTCAGGATCAGCATGGTCATGGAACCTTCTATCACTTCCTGCGCATAACGGATTCCCTCAATCATGTTGTCTTTCTGATTGATCAGTGCAGCTACCATTTCTGTGGGATTTACGCTTCCTCCACTCATTTCCAGAAAATGAGTGCATCCGTTTTTAAAACAGTTGGCAATCAGTTCATCCATGTTATTGATCTTTCCAACTGTGGTAATTGCAAAGTTGCCAAGATGAGAGCGCACCAGAAGAGGCTGAGGTTCATTATCTGAAATACATCCGATTCCCAGATTTCCCTCCATCTCACCAATGTCACCATCAAATTTGGTCCTGAACGGCGCATTTTCAATGTTATGAATCACGCGGTCAAAACCACGTTTCTTATCATACACTGCCATTCCGCCTCTGCGTGTTCCCAGATGGGAATGATAATCAATTCCGAAGAAAAGGTCCAGAATGCAACTGGACTTTGATGCTACTCCAAAAATTCCACCCATTATCGTATTCTCCTTTTGTTCATCATCTTCAGGCAACTTTTATCATAATCCTCTTCGATAATCCATTTAAAAAGATTACTATAGCCCGTTTCATAACGTTTTCCTTCACTATAACAGTTCTTATCCTGCCAAATTGCTGTAAAAACAGTTATATCACACAACACTCCCATTATATAGAATGAAAATTTAGAAGTAAAGAGTTTTAATCTTATTTCTTTTCCTTGATGATACCTGTTCTGTATGCATCCAGCAGCTGGATCAATTCCTGTATTCTCTCTTTCAGCGCATGACCTGTATCTGTATCACCCACAAGCTGGCGTCTGGACATGTAGCTGACTGCCACGCGGTTCGATACAATATCAGTCTCTCTTGCCACAGCATCTGCTTTGGACGTAAACGGTTCATGAGCAGTAAGATTCAGTCCATAGGAATTATAGATCAGCGTATATCCGGCAATTCCCGTTACTTTCTGATATGGCTTGGAAAAACCACCGTCAATCACGATAACCTTTCCATCACATTTTACAGGACTTTCTCCTTCACTCTGGTGTACCGGAACATGGCCATTGATGATATGCCCTTTTTCCGGATCCAGACCAAATTCACGAAGCATATTATCTACCACTTCTTCATTCTCCCAGAGGCGGTAATAAGCATTCTTCTTCTCTTCGTGTGTAGAAGGATCCTCTATGAAATATCTTTCAAAAGTACTCATCTTGCTCTTGCCAAACAATGGTGAATTCGGAGCTGCCCAGATATACCACATAATATCTCTGCCCTTCTTCTGTTCTTCTTTTCCTACAGAATAGAATGCTCTGCGCACATAGGTTTCCAGTACATCGTACAGTTCTTTTCCCTTGTAGCTTTTTCCATAAATCTGTACTTCCCGGAATGTTCCGTCTTCATTCAGAGGAATGCTTCCATGAAACAGAAGATTTCCGTTATATACTGTATAAAGTCCGCCTTTGTCAAGTAGGAGACGGATGTGGTTTTGCAGTTTTTCACAGTTTCTGAATGCAGAGGACAGTTTGTCCATAACTTCTTTTTCTCCGGCTGTAAGTTCGTATGGATGTTTCCAGTCAATAGTCGGAAAATTATTGTCGCGAAGCGGATATTCTTTTCCGTCAGGCAGTGTGATCGTCCCTTTTTCCGGATTGATCCGATGAAGAAGTGCTCTGTCTTCCATCTGGAATTCTTTATGTCTGCGCACCAGTTTACCTTCTAATTTAAACTGGATCACAGCAATAGCCTTGTGCATTTTTTTGCCCAGTTCTTCCTCAAGAACATTATAATTGGAAGCACCTTTCATAGCAAAAATCTCGCAGGGATCATCCTTATACGCCTCCATCACAAAGGTCGCCAGAGGAAGCATATTGATTCCGTATCCATCCTCAAGAATATCCAGATTTCCATAACGGATACTGTTTCTTACCACTGTTGCAATACAGGCTTTCTGTCCTGCTGCCGCACCCATCCAGACAACATCATGGTTTCCCCACTGAATATCCAGGGAGTGATACTGCATCAGGCGATCCATAATGAAATGTGGAGCAGGACCTCTGTCATAAATATCCCCCAGAATATGTAAATGATCCACGACCAGACGCTGGATCAGTTCTGCAAGCGCAATGATAAAATTCTCCGCACTGCCGATCTCAATGATCGTATTTACAATGGAATCATAATATGCCTCTTTGTCAAGAACCTCCGCTTTCTCTGTGATCAGTTCTTCGATCACATAGGCATAATCTGTGGGAAGAGCTTTTCGTACTTTGGATCTGGTATATTTGGAGGCTGTTGTCTTACAGATTTCAATAAGACGGTAGAGCGTGATCTTATACCAGTTTTCCATATCTTCTTCTGTATCTTTGACAAGATCCATCTTCTCTTTCGGATAATAGATCAGAGTTGCCAGAGAACGCTTATCATTGTTACTTAATGTATGTCCAAACACATCATCAATCTTCTTCCTCACTGCACCGGAACCATTTCTGAGCACATGTGAAAACGCCTGATACTCCCCATGAAGGTCTGACATAAAGTGTTCCGTTCCCTTCGGCAGATTCAGGATTGACTGAAGATTGATAATCTCCGTAGATGCCTTTCCGATTGTAGGATAAATTTCTGCAAGTCTCTGTAAATATCTAAGTTCGTCTTTCTTCATATCCATCTCCTGTTATCATATATTATGATGTCAGGGCATTTTATGTTGCTGTCTGCACCATGCCCTGCAACACACTTTGCGGTCACAGAATTTATGCTCATCCTGTAAAGTCAAATAATGACATCTGGTTCGACTGCGGGATATCTCCGAATAATTTCAGATCATCCATCAGATCAATAACCGTTTTGCTGACCTTTGTTCTGTCGCGGAAGTCGTCTTTTGACAAGAATTTTCCCTGTTTTGCAGCATCAACCACTGCATCTGCCGCCTTATCTCCCAGTCCGTCAATAGTTGCAAGTGACGGCATCAGTTTCCCATCCACGATCTGAAATCTCTGTGCCTTGGCAGTATAAAGATCAATCGGTACAAATTCAAATCCACGTGCGTACATTTCCTGTACAATACGCATATCCTTCAGGGTATCCAGTTCTTTTTTAGATGCTGAATCACCTTTTTTGCGAATTTCTGCCATATAATACTCCAGGCGTTCCTTTCCCATACACATCAGCTCATAGGAGAACGCTGTGGCGCGGATACTGAAATATGCCGCATAGTATGCCAGTGGCTGAAACACCTTATACCACGCAATTCTGTATGCCATCATAACGTATGCTGCTGCGTGGGCCTTCGGGAACATATACTTGATCAGCTTACAGGACCAGATATACCAGTCCGGAACTCCATGCTCTTTCATGGTCTCGATCCACTCATCACGAAGACCTTTTCCCTTACGGACACTCTCCATGATCGTAAACGCAAGGCCACTTTCCACTCCTTTTCCGATAAGGTAGATCATAATATCGTCTCGGGTACAGATAGCTGTGGAAATGGTTGCCTTACCCTCCTGGATCAGCACCTGGGCATTACCCAGCCATACATCCGTACCATGAGAAAGCCCTGCAATACGGATCAGGTCAGAGAAGTATTTCGGCTTGGTGTCAATAAGCATCTGCATGGCGAAATCTGTACCAAATTCCGGGATTCCCAGACATCCGAGCTTACATCCGCCAATATCTTCCGGTTCAATTTTCAAAGCCTTTGTACTTGCAAACAATGACATGACATCCCTCTGATCCAGGGGAACATCCCTGGCACTGATTCCCGTTAAATCCTCCAGCATTCGGATCATAGTGGGATCATCGTGTCCAAGTATATCAAGCTTCAGCAGGTTTCCGTCAATAGAATGATAATCAAAATGTGTGGTGATAATGTCACTGTTCACATCATTCGCAGGGTGCTGGACAGGAGTAAATTTCTCAATCTCCTCACCTACAGGAAGTACGATAATGCCTCCCGGATGCTGTCCTGTTGTACGCCGCACGCCTGTACATCCCTGTACGATGCGGTTGATCTCACAGTAACGTTTATGCACACCACGCTCTTCAAAATAATTCTTCACATAACCAAATGCAGTTTTCTCCGCAAGCGTACCGATAGTCCCTGCCTTGAATGTCTGCCCCTTACCAAAAATAACCTCTGTATATCTGTGTGCATTAGCCTGATACTCTCCTGAAAAGTTAAGGTCAATATCCGGTTCCTTATCTCCCTTGAATCCAAGGAATGTCTCAAAAGGAATGTCAAACCCTTCTTTTTTCATCCTGGTTCCACATTTCGGACAGATCTTATCCGGCATATCACATCCTGCCATACCTGCATACTGCTTTACTTCCGGTGAATCAAAATCACTGTATTTGCAGTCCGGATTAGGACAGAGATAATGCGGCGGCAGAGGATTTACCTCTGTGATACCGGACATGGTAGCTGCCAGAGAAGATCCTACAGAACCTCGCGAACCTACCAGATAACCATCTTCATTTGACTTCCATACAAGCTTCTGTGCAATGATGTACATTACGGCATACCCATTGGAAATGATTGAATTCAGTTCCCTGTCAAGCCTGCTTTCCACAATCTCCGGCAATGGATCTCCATACATTTCATGCGCTTTTGTAAAACAGATATTCTTCAGATCCTGGTCGGAATTCTCAATGACCGGCGGGAATTTGTCCGGATGAATAGGTGATATCTTCTCAATCATATCTGCGATCTTATTTGTATTTGTAATGACAACTTCTTCTGCTTTCTCGCTTCCCAGATAAGCAAATTCTTCCAGCATTTCCTCTGTGGTACGTAAATACAACGGTGCCTGCTCATCTGCATCTGAGAATCCGTTTCCGGCCATAATGATCCTTCTGTAAATCTCATCCTGTGGATCCATGAAATGCACATCACAGGTTGCAACTACCGGTTTCTTAAACTGCTCTCCAAGCTTAACGATCTTCCTGTTTATCTCCTTCAGGTCTTCTTCGGAACTGATCATATCATGCTTATCATCTGCTATCATAAATCTGTTATTTCCAACAGGCTGGATCTCCAGATAATCATAGAAATTTACCAGTCTGGCTATCTCAGTATCCGGTGCATTTCTCAGAATTGCCTGATACAGTTCCCCTGCTTCACAGGCACTTCCCACCAGAAGTCCGTCTCTGTACTGCTCCAGCACACTTTTGGGGACACGTGGACGTCTGTGATAATACTTCAGGTGCGACTGACTCACTAATTTATACAGATTAATGCGCCCTGTCTCATTTCTGGCAAAAATGATCACATGGTAGGTCGGCAGTTTCCTGATAGTATTTACAGAAACAGCTCCCTGCTCATTCAGCATATCCACATCCCGGATATCACGCTCTTCCAGCATCTTTACAAACTTCACAAAAATCTCTGCAGTACATGCGGCATCATCTACTGCCCGGTGATGATTTTCCAGTGAAACCCCAACTGCTTTTGCTACCGTATCCAACTTAAATCTGTTCAATGCAGGAAGCAGGAAACGGGCCATACCGACCGTATCTACATAAGTAAAATCATGTGCGATTCCCAGTCTGTCACAGTTTTTCATAATAAATCCCATATCAAAGTCCGCATTGTGTGCAACCATAACCGCATCCTTGCTGAATTCAAGGAATTTCGGAAGCACTTCTTCGATAGTCGGGGCATCCATGACCATACTGTCATTGATACTGGTCAGCTGTTCAATGCGAAAAGGAATCGGTACCTTTGGATTTACAAATGTGGAAAAACGGTCCGTAATCTCACCATTTTCTACCAGTACGGCGCCAATCTCTATGATCTGACAGGTCAGCGAAGAAAAACCTGTTGTCTCAATATCAAAGACCACAAATCTACCGTTCAGCTTCTGACCTTTTCCATTGGTCACCATACCTTTTAAATCATCTACCAGATAGCCTTCCATTCCATAAAGAACCTTAAAATCAGAATCCTTCGGCACACATCCGCCCCAGGCATCGAAACAGTGATTTGCCTCCGGAAACGCCTGTACAACCCCATGGTCTGTAATGGCAATGGCAGGATGTCCCCACTCATAAGCACGTTTCACCAGAGATTTGGCATCCGTAACCCCATCCATATCGCTCATCTTTGTATGACAGTGAAGCTCTACTCTTTTCTGTGGGCTGGTATCTACTCTGGCAGTTGTAAAATTGGCAATTTTCTTAATCCCAGCTATGGATGCAATAGTCAGTTCACTGTCAAAACGGTCTACTGTTGTCACACCGCGAAACTTCAGAAAAGCCCCCTTCTTTACATGTTCTGTCACTTCCGGCACCTGTTCATTGCGCAAAAACATCTTCACAACAATACTGTCCGTAAAGTCTGTGATCGGGAAGATAAGAATTGTTTTTTCATTACGGATTTCTCTGGCTTCAACCTCCATAACCTGTCCGCGGACGATCACCTCACCCATCTCACCGGTAATCGTCTCAAGTGCAACAGGCTCTCCTTCGAAATCTCTTCCATAGATAACATCCGGATTGCTGTCCCTTCTGAATCCACCCCGGAAATCTCCCTTCCTGTTGTCTTTGCGGTCTGCAAATGCAGCTTTTTTGTCCTTCTTTTCCTGCTGTCCCTTATCAGTCTTTTTCTCTGCTTTCTTCTCTGCTGTTCCTGCTTCTTCAGACTGAGCCGGCTCTTCATTCTTACTGTTTAATTTCGCATGACGGATTACATTTTCCACTTCCTGAGCAATCTGCACTGCTGCATTCTTACGGTACTTACTTTCCTGCGTCTCCCTGAACTCAAGTTCCACCTTTAAGTCCATTCCGCATCTTTCGCAGAAAACCTTCTGCAGATATTCGATCAGGATCCCGCTCTTTTCTCTGGCTATTACAGAATCAGGAAGGATCATATGAAGATCATTTTCTCCGGGAAAAGAAATCTGCGCCTGTCTGAACATATTGTATTCCAGCATATTGTAGCTGCGCAGTTCCAGTTCCATGCTGGATCTGTAAGTTTCCAGAAAGTTCTGAGGATTGTACTGACCGGAAAGGCGGAATTTCTCAATAACTGTAACTGTTACATTCAGTCCTGCAAAAATCTGTCTCTCTATCTGTTCTTCCAGTTCAAAGATATGCTTCTTATGAATCCAGCGTTCACTTTTTATATACACCCATATATGAGTTCTGGAAGGATTGCAGGACACTCTGGTCACAAAAACCATGTCCAGCAGTTCTTCCAGTTCTTTCTTCACTTTTAAGCTGGGAAATACGTCAAAAAAGTCTTTTTCCAAAATAAAATCTCCTCGTTGATCTGACAGGAAGTCTTCGTTCCAAATGTTACTTCCAGTTCAGAAGTTCTTCCCGCAACGTATCCAAAAGCTGATCTTCCGGAACTTTCTTTATGATCTCACCATGTTTGATCAGAAGTCCCACACCAACTCCGCCTGCAATTCCGATATCTGCCTCTTTTGCTTCTCCGGGTCCGTTTACCACACAGCCCATAACTGCTACTTTAATATCAAGCGGGATATCCTGCACCATGGTTTCTACCTTATTTGCAAGACCAATCAGATCGATCTGTGTGCGTCCACAGGTTGGACATGACACAACTTCTATGCCACCTTTGCGAAGCCCCAGGGTTTTCAGGATACGTTTTGCGGATTTAATCTCTTCTAAAGGTGCTCCTGTAAGAGAGACACGAATGGTATCACCGATTCCCTGATTCAGGATGATCCCCAGTCCGATAGCAGATTTAATGTTTCCGGAATAAAGAGTTCCGGCTTCTGTGATTCCTACATGAAGTGGATAATTCGTCTTCTCCGCGATCAGTTCATGAGCCTTTGCACACATAAGGACATCCGAAGATTTGATGCTGATCACCAGATTGTCATATCCCAGGTCTTCGATGATATGAACTTTATCCAGCGCACTTTCCACCAGCCCCTCTGCAGTGACTCCATGATATTTCTCCACAAGTTCTTTCTCAAGAGAACCGCTGTTTACACCAACACGAATGGGTATTCCTCGCTCCTTTGCCACATCAACCACTGCTTTGATTCGCTCTGTACTGCCGATATTTCCGGGATTGATCCGGATCTTATCTGCACCGTTTTCCATGGCTGCAATAGCAAGACGATAATCAAAATGAATATCTGCCACAAGTGGTATATGGATCTGTTTTTTGATTTCCTTCAGTGCTTTTGCAGCTTCCATAGTCGGTACTGCACAACGGATAATATCACATCCGGCTGCTTCCAGCTCCAGAATCTGGCGGACAGTTGCCTCCACATCTTCTGTCTTTGTATTCGTCATAGACTGAATCAGAATTGGATTACCTCCACCAATCTTTTTATTTCCTATCTGTACAACTTTTGTATGATCACGATACATG
>OLFB01000151.1_pt1 | contig 25407 bp, 22 predicted proteins | sample 1603111 | NCBI WGS metagenome assembly OLFB01 (sample SAMN02674964, study PRJEB24791) | human gut metagenome, SKBSTL008 | isolation source: stool | host: Homo sapiens | place: USA | reverse complement strand
AATTGCATGCAAGCATGCATCGATGATACCTTTTGACCCTTTAATCATATTATAATATTCCCACCAATTTATCAACATTTATAATCCCCCACGAGCCTTTGTGACTATCCCCTGCCCTGTCACATGTATTATACAGGGCTAGCTTAACCGCCTCCGGTCTCATATTTGGATTTTTTTCCAATAGAAGTGCTATGGCACCTGACACAATCGGTGTAGCCATTGAAGTACCTGTTTTTCTTACATATGTGCCATCCCTCGTTCCAAGGCTTATGATATCATGCCCGGGAGCCAGAATCTCAGGCTTTACAATACAACAGTCGGTAGGACCTTTGCCACTTCTTATATCATCAAAGCTTCCGACTGTTATTATTTTTCTTGAAATTCCCGGCACAGTTACAGAAAACGGTGCCGGGCCGTAGTTGCCCGCTGCTGCAACAACTACCACTCCCATATCCCACAATTCATCTATCAGCTTCAATATCTTAATACGCTCTGCTGTATCAGAACATGGCAGATATCCTACAGAGAAGTTGAGTATTTTTATATTAAGTCTGACGCAGTTTTCTTTTATATACTTAAGTGCACGAATTGAATCCGACGTCTGCCCCATGCCAAGATAATCAAGCACCTTAAACACATATAGTCCTGCCCCCGGAGCCATGCCTATATCTGCAGCCGATAATATACCGCACACATGTGTACCATGCCCGTTATCGTCATAACATGTCTCCTTTCCACCCACAAAATCCATAAAGTGCTTTATACACCCATCAAGCTGTTTGTGTTTAAACACACCCGTATCAAGCACTGCTATATTGACATTTTTACCACTATATCCATTTTTATATACCAGATTTGCATTTATACTATATTTCGCATTTTTCATTATTATTTTATTTTTTAATTTAGTATATGATTCGTTTTCACAATATGACACAGACGCACCTGTTTTGCCTTACATCATATCACCTTACTATAATTTCATATATTAAAAGGACTGCACCTGCGTGCAGCCCTTTACTTGGATATTATTGTCATACTTTAACGTATATTAATTAATCCTCTTTTACATCCTTCATAGAGAAGCTGATTCTTCCCATCTTGTCCTTGCCAAGGCAAACAACCTTTACCTTGTCTCCAAGTGTGAGTACATCCTCTACTCTGTTGATTCTCTCTTTTGCAATCTTAGAAATGTGAACCATTCCCTCTTTGCCAGGAGCAAATTCGATGAAAGCACCAAACTCCTTGATGCTTACAACTGTTCCCTCAAGGACCTGTCCCTGCTCAAAATCAGTTGTGATAATCTTAATCATTTCGATTGCCTTTGCAATCATCTCTTTATCTGTTCCGCAAACTGAAACAGCGCCATCATCTGTGATATCGATCTTGACACCGGTTCTGTCGATAATCTCGTTGATTGTTTTACCCTTCTGTCCGACAACATCACCAATCTTTGATGGATCGATTGTAATCTGCTCAATCTTTGGAGCCCACTCATTTACTTCTTTTCTAGGCTCAGCGATTGCCTTGCTCATGACCTCATCCATGATGTAGAGACGTGCCTCACGTGTTCTCGCGATTGCCTCCTCAACGATAGGTCTTGTAAGTCCGTGAATCTTGATATCCATCTGGATAGCTGTAATACCCTTATGTGTACCTGTTACCTTGAAATCCATATCTCCGAAGAAATCCTCAAGACCCTGGATATCTGTAAGTACAAGGAAATCATCATCTGTATCGCCTGTTACAAGTCCGCATGAGATTCCGGCAACCATAGCCTTAATCGGAACGCCTGCAGCCATAAGTGACATACATGATGCACATGTTGAAGCCATTGATGTAGAGCCGTTTGACTCAAATGTCTCAGATACGGCACGGATAGTATATGGGAACTCCTCAATGCTTGGAAGTACAGGAACAAGTGCCTTCTCAGCAAGTGCTCCGTGTCCAATCTCACGACGTCCCGGTCCACGTGATACCTTTGTCTCTCCTACAGAGTATGCAGGGAAGTTATAGTGATGCATATATCTTTTTGTTGTGATATTTGCATCAAGTCCGTCGATTTTCTGAATCTCTGATAAAGGAGCAAGTGTTACAACATCACAAATCTGTGTCTGTCCACGGGTAAACATTGCAGAGCCGTGAACTCTAGGAATCAAATCAACCTCTGCTGCGAGTGGTCTGATCTGGTTGATTGCACGGCCGTCCGGACGCTTATGATCCTTTAAAATCATCTTTCTGACTGTCTTCTTCTGATACTGGTAAATAGCCTCACCAAGTACTGCAAGGTACTCCTCATTGTCAGCGAAGGCTTCCTCTAACTGCTCTGTGATAGCTCTTATATTTTCCTCACGCTTCTGCTTCTCATCTGTGAATACTGCCTCCTCCATCTGCTCAGGAGTAACAATTTTCTTGATATCCTCGAACATCTGCTCAGGAATAGCACAGCTCTCATACTCATGCTTTGGCTTGCCAATCTCATCACGGATCTGATCCATGAATGCGATAACTGTCTGGTTGATATCGTGGCACTTGTAGATTGCCTCAATCATCTGATCCTCAGGAATCTCATTGGCTCCTGCTTCAATCATGATGACCTTTTCCTTTGTAGAAGCAACTGTGAGCTGTAAATCGCCCTCATCCCACTGCTTCTGTGAAGGGTTTACGATAAACTCTCCATCAACAAGTCCCATCTGTGTCATGGCACATGGTCCGTCAAACGGAATATCTGATATATGAACAGAAAGAGCTGTACCGATCATTGCAACTATCTCAGGACGGCACTCAGGATCCACTGACATGACAAGGTTGTTTAATGTAACATCATTTCTGTAATCCTTTGGGAAAAGAGGTCTCATAGGACGGTCAATTACACGATCTGTAAGGATGGCGTTCTCAGATGCCTTTCCCTCACGCTTGTTAAAACCACCCGGAATTTTTCCTACAGAGTACATCTTCTCCTCAAACTCAACGCTGAGTGGGAAGAAATCCACACCGTCACGTGGCTTGTCAGATGCTGTAGCTGTTGAAAGGACTGTTGTATCACCATACTTGATAAAAACAGCTCCGTTTGCCTGAGCTGCTACTCTTCCGATATCTACAGTAAGAGTCCTGCCGGCAAGTTCCATTGAATAACTTTTGTACATATTAATTCTCCTTAAAATTCTTTTGCAGAAGTGTATTCCTCTTCCGAAACTACTAAACAATACATGTACGCTCATGCACTCTTTAGTGGTCTCGGCTTACTTCTGCTTTTCAAAAAACAATAATAAAAACAATAATAGAGCGGAATAATAATTACTCCGCTCTAAAGAAAATACTATTTTCTGAGTCCTAAACGCTCGATAAGTGAACGATATCTCTCGATATCAATCTCCTTAAGGTATGCAAGTAATCCACGTCTCTGACCGATCATCTTTAACATTCCTCTTCTTGAGTGATGATCCTTTGGGTTCTGTTTGAAATGCTCAGTTAACTCTGCGATTCTTGCTGAAAGAATTGCAATCTGAACCTCTGGTGAACCTGTGTCATTTGGTGTTCTACCGTACTCTGCGATAATAGCCTGTTTCTTTTCCTTTGCGATCATTGTTGATCCTCCTTATATTATAATGCGCCCTGATAACTGTATGATGCTCAGCAATAGGTCGGAGTGTCCAACTACCGAACATGGGCAAAACCATACCTATGCAGTATAGCATAGTAAGCATTTGTTGTAAACTGTTTTTTTATTAATCCGGCAAATATCTTGCGACACAAATCGGATTTCTGTAATATGCATTTGAAACCTTGATTCCATCACGCTTGTTGCTGGCATGTACAATCTGTCCGTTTCCGATATAAATTGCAACATGTGAGATACTCCTTCCACTTCCGTAGAAGAATAAATCTCCCGGCTTTGCTTCAGATGCACTGATTTTTGTGCCACATGAAGGCTGTGCTTTTGATGAATGCGGTAACGAAACTCCATACTTTCCAAGTATTCTCATTGTGAAGCCTGAGCAGTCAACACCATTCTCAAGGCTTGTGCCTCCCCACACATATCTGTTTCCGACAAACTGTAATGCATATGATACAACCGATGCCCTTACATCTGATACACCGTCACCATACTTCACCTGCTCAATTGTCTTTGCAGTAGGAAGTGCCTGTGCCAGTGTCACATAATCCTGTGATATATATCCGACAGAATCATCCACACTTATCTCAACCCAGCCGTCAGCGACAGAATTGACTGTGAATGCCTCTGAATTTCCAACCTGTGAAAGCACCTCAGCCTCTGTTGACTTCTCTGCACGCACATTCAGTGTTTCCGTATTTACTGTGGCAACCGTCTTAATCTCCTGTTCTGCAATAGCCTCTGCCTCATCTCCTGTCACAAGATACTGCTTGTTTACATATCCTGTCACCTTGCCTGATGTGACCTTGTACCATTCTCCGGCATCCTCAAGAAGCTCACAGGCATTGTGATTGGTAAGTATTCCTATTACCTCGCTGTCTGTCGAAGCTTCCTGTCTGATATTTAAGTTTCCGCTACTTATAACCGACATACCAAGATTTGTATAACCACAGGTCTGTGCGGCTGTCGGTGTCTGAGCTGCCTCATTTGCCTGTTCTGTCTCCTGTGCAGTATTGCCAACCTGTGCACCCTGAGCAGATGCAGTAACAACATTGCTGTCGTTTTGCGCTACCGATACGTCAGCTCCATAATAAGTAAGAGCCGATGTAACCCCTGCTGTGAGAAGCTCTGTGGCATCTGCCGCCTCTGTCAGACCAAGGGCCACCCCCGCATTGACTGTTCTGTTTTCCTTTAATGATGTTCTGGCATCTACTGTGCTGCTTGAACTCATAGATACAGCACCTATAATAATAGCAAACGCTACAACGCCTGCTGCCTGTCCTAATTTTAATTTATTTTTCATATAGCCTCCAGTTCATGCTATCCATAATCCCATGTTTACGAGTATATCACAAATTGTTAAAATGTCAATATTTCTCCGTAATATTTCCGTAATATTTGTCATTTTTTCGTTATTTTGGGTAATTTCGCAAAAAAACAGCCACACTAGAATGTGTGACTGCCTGCATAATTGATTGTATAATTGATATCTGCACTCATCTGGCTCTTTAACGCTTCTATTGAATCAAACTTCATCTCAGGTCTTACGAACTTATGAAGCTCTACCATGATATCCTGTCCGTAAACATCCTGCCCAAAATCTATGATATATGTCTCTGCACCGATTGGATTTTTGCCCTCTATAGTAGGCTTGCATCCTATATTGGTTACACCAAGGTACCAGTTGTCCCTGACAAGAACTCTTGACATATACACTCCCTTTGGTGGAAGCAGCTTATCGTGCGGCACTGAAAGGTTGACTGTCGGAATGCCAATAGTCCTGCCCAGTGCTCTGCCATGCACTACTCTTCCTTTTATGAAAAAGGGATATCCCAGCAGTTCATTCGCCTTTTTAATATGTCCTGCCGCAATCTCCTCGCGGATATAGGTACTGCTTATATCCCTGTCTCCATCCTTTATCTTGTCCACCACAATAAGCTCGTATCCAAGCTCTCCTGCCATCGCAGAAAGCAGCCGATGGTCTCCTGCCCTGTTGTGCCCGAAACGGAAATCATCTCCGACAATGATACACTTGACATTAAGACTTTTAACTATCCATCTGACAAACGCATCCGCCTCCATCGTCATCACCTGTGGCACAAACGGACACTCTATCAGATAGTCAATACCTGATTTTTCAAACACATACTCTTTTTCATCGTTTGTGATTATAACCTTTGACTCAACGCCAAGTACCTCCGATTTGGGAGGAATGTCAAACGTAAATATGATGCGCTTGTAGCCATGCAGATTGCTCTGTTCAATTTGCTTTTCCATCAGAAATTCATGTCCTCGGTGAAGCCCGTCAAACTTTCCAAACGAGATGACTGACGGCTCCTTGACATGAAAATCCAGAGTTTTGCTTATATATTCCATAATATCTGTATACTATTCTATTCCATAAAAATCTTAACCGGCTTAAACTCACCGGTCTCATCAAGATACGAATACACCCCGACAAATATGCCCTCATGATTGTATACTCTGTATCTTATATCAGAGTCAGCACTGTGTTTTAAATAATCCGTAAGCACTGCCGGAATTTTATTTCCATTTCTGACAAGCTTATCAGCATCTGAAGCAGTATGCACTGCCGGCAGATTTTCGAATACTCCGTCAACAGGCATCACCATATCAAAGCAGCCTTCATCCACCTTTGACTGAATCTGCGAAAGTGTAAGTGCATGCTCTAAGTCAAAGCCTGCTACCCTTACTCTAAGCAGTGACTTCATGCAGCCATGGCAGCCCAGCCTCTCTCCGATGTCATTGCACAGCGTCCTGATATATGTGCCCTTTGAACAGTGCACCGTCATCGTAACCTCAGGCAAATCAATGCTTTCAACCTTGATATCAAACACCTCGATATCCCGGGCTTTTCTCTCTATAACCTTGCCCTCCCTGGCAAGCTCATAGAGCTTTTTCCCATTGACCTTTAGAGCCGAATACATTGGCGGCACCTGCTTTTGTCTGCCAATAAACTGTGATATTGCATCATACACCGCCTGCTCAGTCACATTGACCTCAGCCTGATTTAAGACCTGCCCTGAAATATCCTGTGTATCTGTCTCCTGTCCTAAAAGCAGCACAGCTTTATAGACCTTGTCCTTATCTGTCAAAAGGTCACACACTCTGGTTGCCTTTCCAAGGCAGACAGGAAGGACGCCTTGCGCATCAGGATCAAGTGTACCCGTATGACCAATCTTCTTCTGGTGGAATATGCCTCGAAGCTTTGCCACAACGTCAAAGCTTGTATAGCCCTTTTCCTTGTATACATTGATTATTCCATTAACCATCTGCCCAAGAATCTCTCCCTAAATATTGTCCTTAATTGCCGTAAGGATGCGGTCTGTTGCCACCTCAAGCGGTCCGTCAATCGTAAATCCGGCGGCCTTTACATGTCCACCGCCGCCAAATACCGACGCAACCTTTGCCACATCATAATCACCGTTTACACGCAGGCTGCCCTTGTAGGTACCATCCTCATTTTCATAGAGAAATACAGCAACCTTTATATCCTTTGTCACACGCAGCTGATTTACAATGCCGTCGAGATGCTTTGGAAGCACATCGTACTTCTCCATCTCAGCGCGCGATACTGCAGACAATATAACATCACCATTCAGATACAAAGCAGCATTCAAAAGCGCCTGCCCCATAATCTTGTTCTGAGCAAATGTCTTTGTATAAAATGTATCATCGATTATCCTTGAATAATCAATGCCCCTCTCCATCAGGGAGCCTGCTATATCCATAGTCTTTTTTGAAGTGCATGAATACTGGAACACGCCTGTATCATGCACCATGCCTGTGTAAATACACTCTGCTATCTGTATTGTGATGCGCTCCTTCGGCAGAAGTTCAAACACAAGCTCACAGGTTGAGCTCGCATCCGGAAAGATGTAATTTGCGTCTGCAAAGGCCCCGTTTGTAACATGATGATCTATGCAAAGTGTCCTTTTTGCAGACTCAAAATACTTAGCTGCACTTCCCAGTCTGCCTGTGTCACTGCAGTCACATGCTATGAACAGATCGTATACTGTATCATCCGCATAGCTGCTGTCAATCTCATCTGCTCTTTGCATGAACTTAAAGATGTTTGGGCTTGGCTCTAAATAAAGTCTTGCCTTTATATCAGGATAATAATCCTTTATGTAGTTGTATACAGCAAGTGTTGAGCCGACACAGTCGCCGTCCGGTCTCACATGACCGGAAACAGCAACTGATTGTGCATCCTTTAAAATAGAATCAATCTCTGTCATAATCAATCCTCTTTGTTAATCCTCTTTGAGATTTTTTGTTACTTCATCAATCTTTTTAGACATCTCAACACCATACTCTATAGACTGGTCTATGATAAATGTAATGGCAGGTGTATTTCTTAAATTGATGTTCTTTGCGAGAGTTCTGCGTATATATCCCTCCGCTGACTTAAGTCCTGCAAGTGTATCAGCCTGTGATTTCTTGTCACCAAGCACACTGATATAAGCCTTTGCTGTCTTTAAATCAGGTGCCACCTCGACAGCAACAACACTTGTCATGGGATTGATACGCGGATCCTTTATCTCACCGCGTATGATATTTGACAGTTCACGCATTACCTCTTCGTTGATACGAATATTTTTTATGCTGTTCTTTCTCATATAATCCCGCTTTCTTTTTATATTAAACCGTAACTATCCGAATAGCTGCATTAATTCAAGATAACCAATATATGATTATCTCGGAACCTCTACCATCTTGTAAGCTTCAACTATATCGAATTCCTGAATATCATTAAATCCGTCAAATACAAGACCACACTCATAGCCTGTCTTGACCTCCTTGACGTCATCCTTGAATCTCTTGAGTGAAGCAAGGTCTCCCTCGAATATCTGCTCACCCTCTCTGCTAATTCTGACACGGCAGCCTCTCTCCATAAATCCGTCAAGCACATATGAACCTGCAATGTTTCCAACGCCTGAAGCCTTGAAAATCTGTCTGATTTCCGCATGTCCGATAACCTTCTCCTCAAATACAGGATCAAGCATACCCTTCATGGCAGCAGATACATCCTCGATTGCATTGTAGATGACCTTGTAAAGTCTGATATCTACGCCCTCACGGTCTGCTGTAGCCTTGGCAACAGGATCCGGTCTGACGTTAAAGCCAATGATAATTGCATTTGATGCTGATGCAAGGATAACATCTGACTCGTTGATGGCACCAACGCCGCCATGGATGACCTTGACCACAACCTCCTCATTTGAAAGCTTGACAAGACTCTGCTTAACAGCTTCAACTGAACCCTGTACATCTGCCTTTACGATGATATCAAGCTCCTTCATATTGCCTGACTGGATCTGTGAGAACAGATCATCAAGTGACATCTTTGCCTTTGTATCCTCGATGAGCTTATTCTTCTCCTCTGAAATATATGTGTCAGAGAATGCCTTTGCCTCCTTCTCTGAATCACATGCCACAAATGTCTCACCTGCTGATGGCACACTGTTAAGACCAAGTATCTCTACAGGTGTAGAAGGCTTAGCCTCCTTTACTCTGCGGCCCTTGTCATCAATCATGGCTCTTACCTTACCATAGCTGCTTCCGCATGCGATAGGATCTCCGACATGGAGTGTTCCTTTTTGTACAAGCACTGTGGCAACCGCACCACGGCCCTTGTCAAGCTGCGCCTCGATTACGAGACCTCTTGCATTTCTATCAGGATTAGCCTTGAGCTCGAGCACCTCTGCTGTAAGAAGAATCATCTCAAGGAGATTGTCGATACCCTCCTTAGTATGTGCAGATACAGGACAGAATATTGTGCTTCCGCCCCAATCCTCCGGGATAAGCTCATACTCTGAGAGTTCCTGCTTAACCTTGTCGATATTGGCACTTGGCTTATCTATCTTGTTGACTGCAACGATAATCTCAACACCTGCTGCCTTTGCATGGTTTATTGCCTCAACAGTCTGCGGCATTACACCATCATCTGCAGCAACAACAAGGATTGCGATATCAGTAGAGTTTGCACCACGCATACGCATTGCTGTAAATGCCTCATGTCCCGGTGTATCAAGGAATGTGATGTTCTGGCCATTGATTGATACAACAGATGCACCGATGTGCTGTGTGATACCACCTGCCTCACGGTCTGTAACACGTGTCTGTCTGATGGCATCAAGCAGTGATGTCTTACCATGATCTACGTGACCCATTACGCAGACTACAGGTGGACGAGGAACCATCTTGCTCTCATCCTCTTCATCCTCCTTGAGAAGCTCTGCAATCACATCGACTTTCTCCTCTTCCTCACATATGAAATTAAACTCTAACGCAATCTCCTCAGCAGCTGCAAAATCAACCTCAGAGTTAACTGTTACCATCTCGCCCTTCATGAAAAGCTTCTTTACGATGGCTGAAGGCTGAACCTTCATCTTGTCAGCTAAGTCCCTTATTGTAATCTTCTCCGGAAGAGAAATTGTCTTAATCTCGTTCTCATCCTCTTTTGGCTGTGCCTTAGGCTGCTGTGGCTTTTTCTTGCCGCCGTGCTTCTCGAGATTGATGTAATTCTCCTGCTTCTTTCCGAGCTTATCCTGCTTCTGGCTCTGATTGTGATTATGCTTATTCTTTCTATCGTTGCCTCTGTCGCGGCTCTCCTTTCCTCTTACATCATCAGGAGCTGCAACTGCAACTGTTTCTTTTCTGAAACGGTTTCTGTCATCACCTCTGCCGCCTGTTCTATCGTTATTTCTGTCATTGCTCCTGCTTCTGTCATTGCTTCTGCTTCTGTCATTATTTTTGTCAAAGCTTCTGCCACCCTCTGCAGGACGTCTGGAGTCATTTCTGAAGCCTCTGTTATTGTCTCTATTATTGTCTCTGCTGTTATCGCGGTTATTGTCGCGATTGTTTGGTCTTCTATCGCTGTTTCTGTCCGTATTTCTGCTTCTGTCGGCATTTCTGTCGGTATTTCTGTCAGTATTTCTGTTGTTGATTCTGTCACCATTATCCTGACGTCTGTCGCCTCTTCTGTCTGCGTCAGCCTGACGTGCCGGACGTGAATTGGCTGCCTTCATATCTGCATACGGATCTGCTGTACGCTCACTTATAGGGCGCATAGCTCTCTCTCCGACCGGTCTTGGCTTAATAATGCTGTGCTGCTCAGGACGTGATGACTGATTATCGCGTCTTCCATTGCCATTCCTGCGCTGCGAACTGTTATTTCCATTATTTCCGCTGCCGTTTCCACCATTTGTTTTCCTACCCTGCTTACTGTACTGGGCATTGAAAACTGCTGTGATGCTTGCCTTTTTCTTTGGTCTGTCGGCTGCCTTAGCCTCATCCTTTTTAGGTTCTTCCTTTTTAGGTTCTTCCTTCTTAGGTGCATCTTTTTTTACTTCTGTTTTCGCGTACTTCTTTCGTACAATTTGCTGTGCCTCATCCTCAAGACCGCTCTGCACATTTTTGACAGCAAACTGTGTGCCGTTTAATGTGTCTATGACTTCCTGCGACTTTATATTTAATTCTTTTGCAAGTTCATGAACTCTCATTTTTGCCATATATCTATTTTCCTCCATTATTCAGTTTTATTCGACTGCAGCTTTTTTATCACTACATTTGCAAGGTTTTCATCCGTTACTGCAAGGGAAGCGCGAAACTCTTTGCCTATTGCATTCCCTAACCCCACCTTGTCACTATAAAAATAAATCGGAACCTCATAGAAAGCAGTCATATCCGAAAAATGCTTCTTTGTGTTGTCTGATGAATCATCTGCAACTATCACTAAAAATGCCTTTCCAGTCTTTACAGCTTTCTCTGTAGAAAACTCTCCGCTAACCACATTGCCTGACTTTGCTGCTAAGCCCAGCATAGAAAGTACTCTATCTGTCAATTTGGTTCATCTCCTTTTCAAGCTCCTCATATACCTGTTCTGATACACTAACGCCAAGGGATCGCTCAAGTGCCTTTGTCTTTTTAGCCTTTTTAAAGCATTCAAGGCTCTTACATATATAAGCTCCCCTGCCGTTTTTCTTGCCGGTGTCATCGAGAATTATGTCGCCCTCCGCAGTCTTTACCACGCGAATAAGTGACTTCTTTTCCTTCATCTCCTGACAGCCTACGCATTTGCGCATTGGAATCTTTTTATTTGCCATTACTGCTCATCACCACTATCTGCCGCATCATTTTCTGTACCTGCTGCTTCATTCTCGTCAGCCTCTGTATCAAAAGCCTCTGCCTGTTCTGTATCAGCTAATCTCTCGTTCTCAGCAAGCTCCTCATCCGAATAATCATAATCGTCATCATAATCATCCTCTTCATAGTCATTCTCATAATCCATGAAGTCTCCTGACTCTCTGGCCTGTGTCTCGCTCTTGATATCAATCTTGAAGCCTGTAAGTCTTGCTGCCAGTCTTGCATTCTGTCCTTCCTTACCGATTGCAAGCGAAAGCTGATAATCCGGAACAACAACCTTTGCTGATTTCTCATCTGCATCTGCGATAACAGAGATAACCTTTGCAGGGCTAAGTGCGTTCTGGATAAGTATTGCCGGATTCTCATCCCATGTGATGATATCGATTTTCTCACCGCGAAGCTCATTTACGATAGCATTTACTCTGGCACCATTCATACCTACACATGCTCCTACAGGGTCTACGTTTGGATCATTTGACCATACTGCAATCTTTGTTCTGCTTCCGGCCTCACGTGAAATAGCCTTTATCTCAACTATGCCCTCTTTAACCTCTGTAACCTCTGACTCGAAAAGTCTCTTCACAAGCTCAGGATGTGTTCTTGAAACAAGAATCTTTGGTCCCTTTGATGTGGACTTAACCTCAAGGATATATACCTTGATACGCTCTGTAGGCTTGAATACCTCACCCTTTATCTGCTCACTCTCAGTCAGAAGTGCATCTGCCTTACCTAAGTTGATGCTGACATTCTTTCCGATGTATCTTTGAACAACACCTGTCACAACATCCTTTTCCTTGCTGTTGTACTCGTCAAATATTACCTTTCTCTCCTCCTCGCGGATTTTCTGAAGGATAACATTCTTTGCGTTCTGTGTAGCAATACGTCCGAATTCCTTAGACTTAACCTCAACTCTCACGATATCTCCAAGCTGATAGTTACCGTTTACCTTGTGCGCATCTGCTAAGGAAATCTCCTCAACCGGATCCTCAACCGTATCTACGACCGTCTTCTCCTGGTAGCATGAGAAAGCACATGTCTCAGGATCTATTTCTACCTTTACATTGTCTGATTTACCAAAATGGTTCTTGCAGGCAGTCACAAGAGAGTTCTCAATTGCCTCAAGTAAAGTTTCTTTACTGATGTTTTTCTCCTGCTCTAATATATTTAACGCTTCTAATAACTCATTGCTCATTATTTTTTCCTCCTATTTGTGTTATCGTGCGCTTTAATTAAAAATCCAATGCCTGACGTATAAGCGCAATGTCACTCTTATTGAATGTAGTCTCATTGCCGTCTTCATCGGTTATTGTCACTGTATCCTTATCATAGGCTTTAAGCAGACCATAAAATTCCTTTGATTTGTTGATAGCCCTATATGTGCGAATCTCTATCTCCTTATTCATATTGCGCACATAGTCCTTTTCCTTCTTGAGAGGTCTTCCAAGCCCCGGCGAGCTGACCTCGAAGGTGTACGAATCAGGAATATAGTCCTCTCTGTCGAGAATCTCATTCATCTGCCTTGCAACCACTTCACAGTCATCAACAGTTATGCCACCCTCCTTATCGATATATGCTCTCAGGTAGTTCATGCCGCCTTCCTTAACATACTCGACATCAACAAGCTCAAAATTCATGCTGTCAAGAATTGGTTGTATAAAGCTCTCTGTCTTTGCCTCATATACACTTGCCTTTGACATTTTATCACCTCTCTTTTGATTATATGGCTGTAACTATTCACAATTGCTCTGAATAGCTGCCTGATGTTTATAAACGTGAATTGAGAGAGGACTTTTGCCCTCTCTCAATCTAGTCAACGTTGTTATCATAGGTATAATAGCACTATCAGAAAAAAAAATCAAGTTTTTTTAAAAAAGTACTTGCTTTTTTTGAAACTCCATGATAGTATAATACACGGTTCGTTGGTCAAGCGGTTAAGACGCCGCCCTCTCACGGCGGAAACACGGGTTCGATTCCCGTACGGACTGCTCACTGATATTTATTTAATTAAATACAGCCCAACCCGAAAGCATCGCATTTATGCGATGTTTTTTTATTGTTGTTGACACCGGACACACCCGGTGTCTATCCACGCTATGATAAATATTTCTGCCTTAAAGTAAAATTGCCTTGGAATGCATTCCGTTTACCACAGAATGCTCCAAGGCATAAATAATTTAAGTATAAGCCTAATTAAAAATTAATCATAATTAATCATCATATCCGTTAGGATTGTTCTTCTGCCATCTCCATGAGTCGGCACACATCTCCTTAATACCATACTGTGCTTCCCAGCCGAGCTCTCTCTTGGCCTTTGATGGGTCACAGTAGCATGTAGCAATATCGCCAGGTCTTCTAGGCTTTATTGTATAAGGAATCTTGACCCCTGTTGCAGCCTCGAAATTCTTTACGATATCAAGCACGCTGTAGCCGTGTCCTGTTCCAAGATTGTAGATGCAAAGACCTGCATTCTCCTCAATTTTCTTTAAAGCCTTGACATGTCCAACCGCAAGGTCAACTACATGGATGTAATCTCTCACACCTGTTCCGTCAGGAGTATCATAGTCATCTCCGAATACTCCAAGCTCTTTGAGCTTGCCTACTGCCACCTGTGTGATGTAAGGCATGAGGTTGTTTGGAATACCGTTTGGATTCTCACCCATTGTACCACTCTTATGAGCTCCGATTGGATTGAAGTAACGAAGAAGAATAACGTTCCACTCATTATCTGCCTTATAGATGTCCATAAGTATCTGCTCAAGCATAGACTTTGTCCAGCCATATGGGTTTGTACACTGTCCCTTTGGACACTCCTCTGTGATAGGAATCTGTGCAGGATCTCCGTATACTGTAGCTGATGAAGAGAAAATGATGCTCTTGCAGCCATTCTGTCTCATCACATCAACAAGTGTAAGTGTTCCTGCAATATTATTGTTATAATACTCCCAAGGCTTTGCCACAGACTCTCCTACTGCTTTGAGTCCTGCAAAGTGAATACAGCTATCTATCTTTTCTTCCTTAAAAATCTTATTTAAGATGTCTCTGTCAAGGATATCTCCCTTATAGAACTTTACTTCTTTGCCTGTAAGAGCCTTAACTCTGTCAAGTGACTTCTCAGATGAATTTGAAAGATTGTCAAGTACTACAACATCGTAGCCTGCATCAAGAAGCTCCACACATGTGTGGCTTCCGATATATCCGGCTCCACCAGTAACTAAAATTGCCATAATAAATATCTCCTTTTCATTTTTGTTAAATTTATTGTAGCGCATTTGCTCATTTTTGTATAGAATAAAATGTAGAAGAAATATGTAAAAATGTTGTAAAGGTAGGCAATATGAACAATAAGTACAAAAATTCCTATATCGTAAAAGAAAAAGAGCTTGTATCTCTGTCCGTATATAACGTAGGCTTCCAGAGCTGTGATAACCTGTATCAGTGGGGACCCGGTATCAGAGACCATTATCTGATTCACTATATCATAAGCGGTAAAGGCCGCTACACTGTAAATGGCAGTGTTCACACATTAACTCCCGGTGATGCGTTTCTCGTATATCCAAATACCGAAGTGATTTATCAGGCTGATGCGCAAGATCCCTGGGAATATACCTGGGTAGGCTTTACCGGCAGTGATGCTGCAACCATTTTAAGAGCCACTGATTTCACAAAAGCACATCCATACATACACAGTGTATCAAACGGAAACGAAATCAAAAGACAGCTCATGCATATATACGACGCCAGAGGCACAGAATTTGAAAATGCACTCGAAATGACCGGGCGACTCTACACCACCCTCGCTCTTTTTGTCAGCGCCGCCACATCAAAGCCGCCGCAAAACAGCGCAAACTCCTATGTACAAAAGGGCATCGAATACATCTCCGCCAACTATTCATACCCTATCACCGTTGAGGACATTGCATCATATATAGGCTTAAGCCGAAGTCACCTGTTCCGTTCATTCCAGAGCATCCTCGGTGTATCTCCAAAGGAATATCTGACCGATTTCAGAATCAAACAGGCATGCTATCTGCTTAAACACTCCTCATTGTCCATCACAGCAATTGCAGGCTCTATAGGGTTTGATAACAGCCTTTATTTTTCAAAGACCTTTCATAAAATAAAAGGCCTTTCGCCTAAGGAGTATCGCAGTAAATATAAAAAAGCTTAAGAATAAAAAAACTGCCGGGCTTCACATGAAGCCCGGCAGCTTTTTTCATATATCTCTTTATGCTAAACTAAGCAAGCTTAGATTTAGCAACCTCTACTAATTTAGCAAATCCTGCTGCATCTGTAACAGCCATATCAGCTAATACCTTACGGTTAAGGTCAACGTTTGCTAACTTTAAGCCGTGCATAAACTGGCTGTATGAAAGTCCGTTGAGACGAGCTGCTGCGTTGATACGAGCAATCCATAACTGACGGAACTGTCTCTTTCTCTCTTTACGTCCAGCGTATGAGCTTGTAAGTGCTCTCATAACTGACTGCTTTGCTACTCTATACTGCTTAGATCTAGCGCCTCTGTAACCCTTTGCTAACTTTAATGTTCTGTTATGTCTTTTCTTAGCGCCTAAACCGCCTTTAACTCTTGCCATTTGTTGATTCCTCCTTAACTAATACTACCGATTACATGTATGGTAAAATCTTCTTCATATTCTTAACATTTGTCTCATCTGTCATTGTTGCTTTTCTGAGATTTCTCTTTGTCTTTGTTGTTTTCTTAGTTAAGATATGTCTCTTGTAGGCTTTATTTCTTTTTAACTTTCCTGTTCCTGTAACTTTGAAACGTTTTGCAGCTGCTCTGCTTGTTTTCATTTTTGGCATTGTGTGTTCCTCCTTAAATTGTTATCTCTTTTCTGCCAGCACCATACCGATGCTTCTTCCTTCAACCTTTGGTGCTTTCTCCACTACCGCTACATCTGAAAGATTCTCCGCTATATCATCAAGAATATGTTTGCTTGCATTCATATGAGCCATCTCACGTCCTCTGAATCTGAGTGTGATCTTTACCTTATTTCCTTTTGCAAGGAATTTCTTTGCAGCATTCATCTTGGTATTCAAGTCGTTAGCCTCAATGTTAGGTGAGAGACGAATCTCTTTCAATTCAACGGTCTTCTGCTTTTTCTTTGCATCCTTTTCCTTACGGGCCTGCTCATAACGATACTTACCATAATCAATCACCTTACATACAGGTGGCTTTGCATTTGGTGCTATCTTTACTAAATCAAGTCCTGCCTCGTCTGCAATCTTTTGAGCTTCTCTTGAAGAAACAATTCCTAACTGCTCTCCATCCGCTCCAATCAGTCGAACTTCTCTGTCTCTGATCTGTTCATTAATCATTAATTCGCTAATGGTCTTGTACCTCCATAAAAAATAGTGGATAGGCAGACTATCCACTATACAATCTTCAACACAAATGTTTGAAAATATTAACGCTAAGTCGCGCCATTGCGCTTAGGTGAGAGTGGATACTCTACTTTGTTTTCATACAACTACTAGAATATAGCACAGACAATTTCTGTTGTCAACACTTTTATCTAAATTTCTATAATCTAATATGTACCAAGAATCTTAAGGGCAATTGCCTCTTCCCTTATGCCTCTTAACGCATTCTGCACCGCTGTATCCGTAAAACGTCCTTCAAAATCAACAAAGAACCTGTACTCCCACGCCTTATCAGATATCGGACGAGACTGGATATTTAACATATTGATTCCATTGTATATAAAGTGTGCCAGCATATGATACAGTGCACCACTCTTGTGAGGTGTCTCAAAGCATATGCTTATCCTGTCCGCATCTCTGCGGCATACCCTTTTAGCCGACACAATTATAAACCTTGTTGCATTGTTTTTATTGTTCTGTATGCGGCTCTCAAGCACCTGAAGCCCGTATATATCAGCCGAGATATGGCTAGCTATGCCAGCCTGTGTGATATCTCCGTCATCCTTTACCTTCTTTGCAGAAAAAGCTGTATTCCTGACAGCCACCTGGTTGATATCCTTATGCTCATCAAAAAAATCTGAGCACTGCATAAGTGCCTGTGGATGTGAGTACACAGTCCTGATATCAGAAATCTTTGCACCCGGAAGTCCCATCAGACTGTGGTCGATGCGTATAATCTGCTCCCCAACTATATAATTGTCGTATTCAACAAGCAGATCATAGTTTTCCGATACAATACCGGCTGAAGAATTCTCTATCGGAAGCACTGCATAATCAGCCTTTCCGCATTTGATATCCTCCATGGCATCCTTCCAGGAATCCACGTTGTAGCCATTACAGTTCTCGCCAAAGTATGTCTTCATTGCAAGCTGTGAGTATGCACCCTCAACTCCCTGAAACACAATCCTTGCATTGGAAAAATCCAGGCTGTCTACCTCAGTAAAGTTTTCCTTCTCCACTATGCCATGCTCAGTCATAAGCTGATACTGCTTCTTTCTACTGGTCGACATAATCTGTTCAAAAAGCTCAACTATACCGTGCTTCAAAAACTCATCATCTGCAAGAGACGATAATTTCTCAAGCTTTTCATCCTCTCTCGCCTTGTCAAAGACCTTTTTGCCGGTGGTTATCTTATACTCGGCAACGTGCTTTGAGATATCCATTCTTTGCTTATATAATCTGACTATTTCACTGTCTATCTCATCGATAGACTCTCTCAATTTCATTAAATCTTCCATTATTGTCTCCTAAAAAAGATATAATAAAATATTATTACAAAATTTATAGAAAGGCAAGTAATCCTTGAAAGATTTATCATATATAGATATAATTCAGTTAATATCTAAGCATAAATCTCATCTACCCTCGGGAGAATTACATGAAAAAAGAACACGCATGATTAATCAACTCATGCGTGTTTTTTATTAATTCATATAAAATTCAAATCTTGATCTGTATATATCACTGCACTTTCCGGTATTCTGGTCTATCGCAATAACAGAAAGCACATTATTTCCCTCAGGAACAGGTATTGGAGCTGTATACTCTGTTGATGCAGCACTCGGATCTGACGAATCCCAGGTATAGTATACCTTGCAATTTTCAGGTACTGTGATTGTAATGTCTGTCTGTGCACCAAATGTACCTCCGTCAGGGTCTATCTCCGGTGCATCCGGCGCCTCAAACTCGATTTCATACTTGGCAGATGCCACCTCGCTTTTGATTCCTCTGTCATCAACCGCAACAGCTGTTATCTCATATGTACCTTCCCTGTCCAGGGTGATCGGGCTATAATATCTTTCTCCTCTGGTCAAAGGATCATCCGAATCATATGAATAGTATATTTTGGTATCGCTGTCTGCATCTATAGAAAGCTCAATAGTCTCTCCATACTTGCCACTGCTCTTGCTAAACTGCGGTTTAGATACAGTATAATCCGCAAAAAGCTTTAAAACAGATGCATCCTTAGCACTCTCACGCAGCGCAACAATTGCATCATAATCATTTTTTGATTCATAAATCGAGATAAGCTTCTTATAAGCCTCTTTGCTCTTTGGATCAATATTAATAATTTCCTGATACAGCACAAGAGCGGCATCATAATCCTTCTTCGACATATATATATCAGCCAAAGCAAATCTGACATCTGTATTATCCGAATCAATCGACAAAGCCTTCTCATAATAAGAAACCGCGGAATTTATATTCCCCGCCGAATAAGCTGCCTTTGCCTGCTTCACCTGATAATCAAATGAATTGTCATGTGATCTGCTTACATTACGTGTAATAGCTGCAATAAGTATTACAATTGCTACAGCGCACACTACAGCTGAGATAATAATTATCTTCTTCTGCTGCGCTCTCTTTGCCCTCTGTCCGTCAGACTGCGGCTTCTCATAACACGGTTGTTTCGTCTGAGACTGCTGCTTACCTGTCTGAGCCTGTTTATTTTCATACTGTGACATTCTGTCCGGTTTTTGTCCGTTCCGCTGACCGGCACTATGAAGCTGTTCCCTCACCGGCTCATCAAACCTGATTGTCCTATCAGACACAGGCTTTACAGTCTTTTGTCCATCAGTTCGCCTGTCATCATTTCCAACCAGATTATCAAGATAATCATCAAATTCGTTGTAATCAGGCACTATCTGAACCGGATGCCCACAGACATCACAGTACAGACTGCCCGCCTTCAATTCATTACCACAATTGGCACATCTCATACATCTAATCCTCTTACTTATTGTCTAATTATCTCTTCATAGCCTCAACACAATTGCTCATGAGCATCGCAATTGTCATAGGACCTACACCGCCCGGTACAGGTGTGATATGTGACGCTTTAGACACAACAGAATCAAAATCCACATCACCACACAGCTTATTTTCGGCATTTCTGTGGATTCCAACATCAATGACAACCGCACCATCCTTCACATATGAAGCATCTATAAACTTAGGCTTTCCTATTGCCACTATAAGTATATCAGCATTTTTACATACATCTTTTAAATCCTTTGTATGTGAATGACATACCGTAACAGTTGCATTCTCCCTAAGCATGAGAAGTGACATAGGCTTGCCGACTATATTGCTTCTGCCAACCACAACACAGCTTTTACCATCAATATCTATATTGCTTCTCTTTAAAAGCTGAATGATACCGGCCGGAGTACACGGCAAAAAACCAGGCTTTCCTATAACCATCGCTCCAACACTCTGTGGACTGAACCCATCAACATCCTTCTTCGGGTCAATAGCATCAATAACCTTGTCCTCATCGATATGCTTTGGCAGTGGAAGCTGACAGAGAATACCATTTACGGAAACATCAGCATTGAGCTTTTCGATAAGTTTTAATATCTCATCCTCCGTAGTCTCCTCTGCAAGTTCATATGAAAGCGATTTAATTCCGACATACTCACACGCCTTTTTCTTGTTGCGCACATACACTGATGATGCAGGGTCATTTCCGACCTGAATCACCGCAAGGCAGCCCTCGATGCCTTTTTTCTTAAGCTCTGCCACTTCTTCCTTAAGCTCATCCTTAATCTGTGTTGAAATCAATTTTCCGTCTATTAGATTAGCCATATTTCCTCCTAGAATAATCCTGTGATCACACCATTGTCATCCACATCAATGCCGTATGCAGCCGGCTTCTTTGAAAGTCCAGGCATAGTCATGATAGAACCGTTTACTGCTACAACAAAGCCTGCACCTGCTGACGCATAAACCTCACGTACGTTGATTTTAAAGCCGCTTGGTCTGCCAAGCTTCTTTGCATCATCAGAAAGCGAATACTGTGTCTTTGCCATACATACTGGAAAATCTCCCATTCCAAGGTCTGTAATTCTCTTAAGTTCTCTCTCTGCTGCCGGAGAATATGTAACACCATCTGCTCCATATATTTCTTTTGCAACAGTTTCAATCTTTTCCTTAAGTGACAGGCTATCATCATAGAGTACTTTGAAATTGCTTTCCTTGTGCTCGATTGTTTCAAGTACCTTGTTGGCAAGGTCAATTCCGCCTTCGCCACCCTTCTCCCATACCTCTGAGAGTGCAAATTCACAGCCTCTTTCCTTACAGAACTGCTCTACAAAATCAGTCTCAGCCTTGGTGTCTGTGACAAATGAATTTAATGTGACAACTACAGGCACACCAAACTTGTGAAGATTCTCAATATGCTTCTCAAGATTTACGATTCCAGCCTTAAGTGCATCAAGATTCTCTGATGAAAGCTCATCCTTCGGCACGCCGCCATTATATTTTAATGCTCTGATTGTTGCAACAAGTACAACTGCATCCGGCTTAAGCCCTGCCATACGGCACTTGATATCAAAGAACTTCTCTGCGCCAAGGTCTGCGCCAAAGCCTGCCTCAGTGATAACATAGTCTGCAAGCTTTAATGCTGTCTTTGTGGCACGGACACTGTTACAGCCATGTGCTATATTGGCAAAAGGTCCACCGTGAACTATTGCCGGTGTATGCTCAAGTGTCTGGATAAGGTTCGGCTTTAAGGCATCCTTTAAGAGAGCTGCCATAGAGCCTGTAGCCTGAAGATCATCGGCTGTGACAGGCTTTCCGTCAAAGGTATATGCCACAATAATTCTTCCAAGTCGCTTCTTTAAATCTGCCATATCATCGGCCAGACAGAGTATTGCCATAATTTCAGATGCTACAGTGATGACAAAATGATCTTCTCTGACCATTCCGTCCATCTTGCTTCCAAGACCAACAACGATATTTCTAAGGACACGGTCATTCATATCCATACATCTCTTCCATACAATCTGGCGCGGGTCGATGCCAAGCTCGTTTCCCTGCTGGATATGATTGTCAAGAAGTGCTGCAAGCAGATTGTTCGCAGATGTAATTGCATGAAAATCTCCTGTAAAATGAAGATTTAAATCCTCCATTGGGACAACCTGTGCATATCCGCCACCAGCTGCTCCTCCCTTGATACCAAAGCAAGGTCCTAGTGACGGCTCACGAAGTGCGATAAGTGCTTTCTTTCCCAGGCGTCCAAATGCCTCTCCAAGACCGACGCTTGTGGTTGTCTTTCCCTCCCCTGCAGGAGTCGGGTTAATAGCTGTAACGAGTATGAGCTTTCCGTCAGGATTTTTCTTTGTGCGATTGATGAGCTCATCAGAAATCTTTGCCTTATACTTTCCATAAAGCTCTAAGTCATCCTCTTTAATCCCTATAGATGCTGCTACATCCTTGATTGGAAGCATTGTAGCTTCCTGTGCGATCTGAATATCTGTTTTCATTTTTCTTTGCTCCTTTGTGTTAATTATTCTCTAATATAGTATCTAATTCCTCTTTAGTCACCAGAACCTTGCGGGGCTTTGTTCCCTCCTCAGGTCCAACTACACCGGCCTCTTCGAGCTGATCCATGATGCGGGCCGCCCTGTTGAAGCCAATTTTAAGGTATCTTTGAAGCATTCCGATTGAAGCCCGTTCCTTATCTGTGATAATTGACGCTGCCTCCGCAAAGTAAGAGTCCCTGCCATCATCCGTGTTTTCCACATCTGAAATGGTAACGGTTGTATTTGTCGTATCATTCGACAGGCTCTCCATCTTTTGTGCCACATCATTACTGTACTGTGCATTCTCATTATTTTCAATAATAAATTTCACAATATCGGAAACTTCTTTATCTGAAACGAATGCGCCCTGTACTCGAAGGGGCTTCGGAACACCCTGTGGGTCAAATAACATATCTCCCTTTCCAAGGAGCTTTTCCGCACCATTCATATCAAGTATGGTACGACTGTCAACACCGCTTGTAACCGCAAATGCGATACGGCTTGGCATATTCGCCTTGATGAGACCTGTAATAACATTAACAGAAGGCCTCTGTGTGGCTATGATCAGATGTATACCGGCTGCTCTCGCAAGCTGTGCCAGCCTGCATATTGCCTCCTCTACATCCTTTGATGCGACCATCATAAGATCTGCAAGCTCGTCCACTATAATGACAATCTGTGGCATCTTTGGCGGTTTTTCTGTATCCTTGCCATCCATTGCATCAATCATGGCATTGTAACCGTTTATTTCCCTGACACCGCTGTTTGCAAACTTCTCGTATCGGTCTGTCATCTCTGAAACTGCCCAGTTTAATGCTCCTGCAGCTTTTTTAGGATCTGTAACAACCGGAATCATCAGATGAGGTATGCCATTGTATACACTAAGCTCAACCACCTTCGGGTCAATCATAATCAGCTTTACCTCATCCGGCTTTGCCTTGTATAGTATACTCATGATAATTGTATTGATACAAACTGACTTACCTGAGCCGGTAGCACCTGCAATTAAAAGATGTGGCATTTTTGCGATATCCGTAACCTTAACCTTGCCTGCAATATCTTTTCCCACCGCAAAGGTAATCTTTGATTTGGCATTTTTAAATTCTTCAGACTCCACAAGCTCCCTAAAGGAAACAGCAACACTCTGGCTGTTTGGCACTTCGATACCCACAGCGGCTTTTCCCGGAATAGGAGCCTCGATTCGTATATCCGCGGCTGCCAGATTAAGCTTTATATCATCTGCCAGATTCACAATCTTTGATACCTTCACTCCAAGCTCCGGTGTGATTTCAAACCTTGTAACAGCAGGACCGCAGCTTATATTATTCACCTTCGCATTCACCCCAAACACATTAAGAGTCTGTTCAAGCTTTGCCGCCGTCTCACGCAGATGAGCCTGCGAATCACCGGTTTTACCTCTGTCAGGAGCCTTAAGCAGATCAACAGCCGGAAATACATACGGCTTCTGCTGGATTGCATTTTCTGCGTCATTTATCGCTATCTGCTCGCTGACTTTTTCAACCTCTTTGGCAAGCTCATCCTTGTCTGATTTGACCTTTTTCTTACCTGGCTCTGCTGCAGGTGGTTTTGTCATTACTGCATCTGCAGCCGGAGCTGATAATTTTGATTGCAGCTCATTATCTTTTTGTATGCCAAAATCATCAGATATATCAGGCTCCACGCAGCCCGATATAGGTATCTGCGACACATGGCTTGCAGCTGTGCCACCCAAAACCGAAACAGGCTCCGATGCCACACCAAAGTCCGGTGTCTGCACTATTTCCCCTGCATCCCCTGATGTAAGGCTTGTCGTCTTTTTCTCCTTTATTGCAGGTGAACTCGGATAATTCTCTATAGTTATCTCACCAAGCGCATCTGTAGCTGCTGCACCTTGTCCAAATATCCCCACATTCGCTGTATCACTACCTGTCATGCCTGAATCTAGCGCATTTTCACTGCCATCAATTTTTGTATCAAGTGACACGCCTGTTATCTTATTGTCCATCCTTCGGCCGGCACGCTTACTCCTTCTGCCACCTTTTGCGGCCTCCTTTATGTCGCTGTCTGTATTATCTGAAGCTAAACCCTCTCTTGTCTGACGCTCTCTTGACTTATACTGCCGATACTCCTGATATCTCTCATTATTCTCACGCGCTGACTCGTATACCTTTCGGCCGCCGTTTCTCATACCCTTCATGAATGATTTACCGGTAATGAGCACAAGACAGATAATCATCACAACTATTGTCACCACGTATGCACCTATAATTCCTACCGCCGGAACTAAAATGCAGCCTATAAGAGCACCTATAAAGCCACCACCTGAATGCCTTTCAACACTGTCAATGTATGACTGCACCGGCGAAACCGCGAATTCACCATACACTGCCAGGTACATAAACACACATATAAACCATATGAAAACTATGGTCATAACAAGCTTCATGATAGCATATGAATTGCCCTTATTGGACACGGCAAAAAAGCTGCCCACCAGAAGCACAAGCGGAAAAATATATGCCACCATTCCAAATACACCAAAAAGGAAACCGCTTACTGCGTTTCCCAAATGACCGCCTATTCCAAAATTGCTTATAAATAAAAGGATTGAAACAGCTACTACTATCCAGAGAAATATTTCCTTTTTAAAGGCCTGCTGCCTCTCTATCTGAGCCATTCTCTCCTTTTTAGTCTGTCTTTTTGCTGAGGATTTCTTCCTCGTTGCCATCTAACTAACCTCCGTATTTTGATTTACAGAGTATATAATAACATATTTCTTCTGTTATGTGTAAATTTTCTAAAGTAATTTTTCGATTTTGTGATTAAAGGGTCAAAAGGTATCATCGATGCATGCTTGCATGCAATTCGATGTAT
>OLFB01000142.1_pt1 | contig 26042 bp, 25 predicted proteins | sample 1603111 | NCBI WGS metagenome assembly OLFB01 (sample SAMN02674964, study PRJEB24791) | human gut metagenome, SKBSTL008 | isolation source: stool | host: Homo sapiens | place: USA | reverse complement strand
AAACATGATGAAAAAGATCACTCGCCGTTCGTTCCTGACCGTTTGTGGTGCTGTGGCTGCCGCCGCTGCCCTGTCCGCCTGCGGCGGCTCCGCTTCTTCCACCACTGCTTCTTCTGCCGCTGCTTCCAGCACGGCCGCTTCCTCTGTGGCCGCTTCCGCAGCCGGTGACCTCTCCGGCAATGTGGCGACCGGTGGTTCTACTTCCATGAAGAACGTCATCGCTGCTCTGACCGAGGGCTTTGCGGAAGTCCAGCCCGGCGTCACCGTCAGCTATGACCCCACCGGTTCCGGCGCTGGCATCACCGGTGCAACCGATAAGACGCTGGACATCGGCCTGTCTTCCCGCGCGCTGAAAGCCGATGAGACCGGCGTGACCGGCACCACCATTGCACTGGATGGCATCGCCATCATCGTCAACAAGGACAGCAAGGTGGAAGACCTGACCGTCGATCAGCTCAAGCAGATGTTCACCGGCGAGATCACCAACTGGTCTGAAGTTGGCGGCGACGACGGCGAGATCGTGCTGGTGGGCCGCGAGGCTGGTTCCGGCACCCGCGATGGCTTTGAGAGCATCGTGGATGTCAAGGACGCCTGCAAGTATGCCCAGGAGCTGACGGCCACCGGCGCTGTCATCAGCGCTGTGGAGGCCAACCCTCTGGCCATCGGCTACGCTTCCCTGTCCGCTGTGGGCGACACCGTGAAGATGGTCACCGTTGGCGGTGTGGAGTGCAGCGAGGAGACCGTCAAGGACGGCAGCTACGAGGTGCAGCGCCCCTTCGTGTTCGTCACCAACAAGTCTGTCACCCTGTCTGAGCAGGCACAGGCCTTCTTCGACTTTGCCACCAGTGCCGATGCTGCTGACCTGATCCGAACTGCCGGTGCTGTTCCTGTGAATGAGTAATTGCGGAAAGCAATGATGCTATGAACAACAAAAAGATTTCTCTCCCCAGAACCCCTGCTGAGTGGCTGGAAGCGGTGATGAACTTCATCTTCTTCCTCTGCGGCATCCTGGCGGTGGGCTGTGTGCTCCTGATCTCGGTGTACATGGTCCTCTCCGGTGTGCCTGCCATCCAGAAGATCGGGCTGCTCCGGTTCCTGTTCGGCACCCGGTGGGCTTCCACCGCTGCCGACCCGGCCTACGGTATCCTGCCCTTCATCCTGTCCAGCGTTTACGGCACGCTGGGTGCCACCGTGATCGGTGTGCCCATCGGCCTGCTGACGGCGGTGTTCCTCTCCAAGGCCGCAGGCCCGAAGGTGCGCACCGTGGTCGTGACCGCCATTGAGCTGCTGAGCGGCATCCCCAGCGTGGTGTTCGGCCTGCTGGGCATGCAGGTGCTGGTGCCCGCCGTGGCCAGGACCTTTGGCAAGGCCTCCGGTGCCTGCCTGCTGAGCGCCATCGTGGTGCTGGCGGTGATGATCCTGCCCAGCATCGTGTCGGTGTCGGTCACAGCGCTCAACGCTGTGCCGCCGGAGTATGAGCAGGGCAGCCTGGCTCTGGGCGCAACGGATGTCGAGACCTGGTTCAAGGTCAGCGTCCCCGCTGCCAGGAGCGGCATTGCCGCCGGTATCGTGCTGGGCATCGGCCGCGCCATCGGCGAGGCCATGGCCGTGATGATGGTGGCTGGCAACAGCCCCAACATGCCGGACAGCCTGTTCCGCAGCGTCACCTTCCTGACCACCGCCATTGCCAAGGAGATGAGCTACGCCAGCGGCCTGCAGAAACAGGCGCTGTTCAGCATTGCGCTGGTGCTGTTCGTCTTTATCATGGGCATCAATATCCTGCTCAATGTGGTGCTGAAGGGAGGAAAGCGCGATGAATAACAGTGCTTCTGCTTCCCGCCGCACCTGGAACCGCGTGATGAACGCTCTGGTCTGGGCCTCGGCTGTGCTGGTCATGGTACTGGTGGCGGGCATTCTGGGCATGGTGCTGGTGCGCGGCATCCCGCACATCAGCTGGAAATTCCTGACCACCACCGCCAGTGTGCTGAAGGGCACGGACGGCATCCTGCCTGCGATCCTCAACACGCTGTATGTCATCCTGCTGACGCTTTTGATCGTACTGCCGCTGGGTGTGGGCGCGGCCGTTTACCTGACCGAGTACGCCCAGAACCGCAAGGTCATCTCGGTGATCGAGTTCACCAACGAGACGCTGGCGGGCATCCCCAGCATCATTTACGGTCTGGTGGGTATGCTGGTGTTCGCCCAGACACTGGGCTTCCAGACCTGCCTGCTCTCCGGCAGCCTGACGCTGGTGATCATGAACCTGCCCACCATCATCCGCACCACCCAGGAATCCCTGAAAACAGTGCCCCAGGGCTACCGTGAGGGTGCGCTGGGTCTGGGCGCGGGCAAGTGGCACATCATCCGCACCATCGTGCTGCCCTGCAGCATCGACGGCATCGTGACCGGCTGCATCCTGGCCGTGGGCCGCATCGTGGGCGAAAGCGCCGCGCTGCTCTTCACCGCCGGTGCCGCCGAGGTCATTGCCAACGGCGTGCTCAAGGCCTACACCTCCAACGGTGCCACCCTGTCGGTGCTGCTCTACCTCCGTGCCTTTGAGGACGGCGATTTCGACTCCGCCTGGGCCATCGGTGCAGTGCTGCTGGTGCTGGTGCTTGCCATTAATCTGGCAGCCCGGCTGGCCAAAACCAAACTGAAACAGAAGCAGTAGATAAACCCCACCGTCAATGCTTCGCATTGCCACCGCCCCTAATAGGGGCGGCCCTGGCGCAGCGTGAAGCACTGCAAGTTCCCCTCTATGCCAAGGGCCCCACTACTAGGGGGGCTGTCGAGCGTATGCGAGACTGAGGGGTTTAATACACGAGGAAATCTCGAGGAAAACTATGGAAAACGTATCACCCATTATCACAGCCAAAAACCTGAACCTCTGGTACGGGGATTTCAAGGCGCTGAAAGATATTTCGCTGGACATGGGCGAGCGGGAGATCACGGCCCTTATCGGCCCCTCCGGCTGCGGCAAGTCCACCTTCCTGAAGACCCTGAACCGGATGAACGACCTTGTGCCCGGGATCCGCATCGAGGGGGATGTCCGCCTGAAAGGGCAGGACATCTTTGCCCGCGAGATGCAGCCCACCGAGCTGCGCCGCCGGGTGGGCATGGTGTTCCAGAAGGCCAACCCCTTCCCCATGAGCATCTACGATAACATCACCTACGGCCCCAGGCTGCACGGTGTGCACAACAAGGCAGAGCTGGACGAGCTGGTGGAAAGCTCCCTGAAGGGTGCCGCCCTCTGGAACGAGGTCAAGGACCGCCTGAAAAAAAGCGCTCTGGGCCTTTCCGGCGGCCAGCAGCAGCGCCTGTGCATTGCCCGCGCCCTGGCTGTCAAGCCCGAAGTCCTGCTGATGGATGAGCCCACCAGCGCCCTGGACCCCGGCTCCACCATGAAGGTGGAGGAGCTGATGAGCGAGCTGAAAAAGAACTACACTGTGGTCATCGTGACCCATAACATGCAGCAGGCAGCCCGTATCAGCGACCGCACCGCCTTCTTCCTGCTGGGCGAGCTGGTGGAAGCCGGCCCCACGGCGCAGATCTTCAGCACCCCGCAGGATAAGCGCACCGAGGATTACATTTCGGGCCGGTTCGGCTAAGGAGAAAAACGCAATGAGCAACCGTACACAATACGAAAACGACCTTGCCGCCCTGAAAACGGCCCTGACCGAGATGGGTCAGAGCGCTGCCGATGCCGTGGAAGCTGCAATGGAGGCCCTCTGCACCGCCGATGCCGAGGCTGCCGCCGCCGTGGCGCAGGGCGATGGCCGCATCAACAATATGGAGCGGGACATTGAGCACCGCTGCATGACCCTGCTGCTCCGCCAGCAGCCGGTGGCAGGCGACCTGCGCCGCATCTCCACCACCATGAAGGTGGTCACGGATGTGGAGCGCATCGGCGACCATGCCTCCGATATCGCGGAGATCATCCCCCATCTGGTCACTGTCCGCAAGGAGGGCGACCCTGCTGTGAGCCAGGCCATCAAGATGGGCCAGAAGGCGCACAAGATGATCCTGGATGCCCTGAATGCCCTGACCTCTGAGGACGAGCAGGCCGCCCTCAGGGTCATTGCCGCCGACGATGAGGTGGACTACGATTTCAACGCCATCAAGCATACGCTGGCGCAGGAGATCGCCGCCGACCCCGGCAAGGTGGATGCCGCCCTGGATCTGCTCATGGTCATCAAATATCTGGAGCGCATCGGCGACCACGCCGTGAACCTGGCCGAGTGGGTGGAGTTCGTCCGCAGCGGGCGTTATCATAACGAAAATATGTTCTGATCTTTTGCTTCTGTAAAAATTTGAGCTTCCTGCAATTATTTCTGTGCCCCGCCCGTATTATAGGCAGAAAGGCTTCCCCAGAAAGCCTGATGAACTGGCTGCGGCGGGTGTCCGGCATCCCCCTGTCCCCGCCCGCCGCTGCCGCAACGGAGGGTTTTAACGCTATGGTACAGACCAAGAATTTCCCGCTGGAAACGCGCGGCGAGGCGGTCAGCCGCGAAGCGCTGGTCCAGGCGGCATTGCAGGAGATCACCCAGAATTACCGCGAAGCAAGCCTTTCCAATGTGGCCCGCAGCTACGGCGTTTCGCTGGCGTATGTCAGCGAGTGCGTCCGGGCCCAGACCGGAAAGACCTATAAGGAGCTGCTGCAGAAGCACCGGATGGAGACCGCCGCCCGCCTGCTGCGCCGCAGCGACCTGAACATCCAGCAGATCATCACCCAGGTGGGCTACGAGAACACCAGCTACTTCTACCGCCTGTTCCATGAGCGGTATGGCCAGAGCCCCCGGGAGTACCGCCGGGCACGCAGCCAGCGCACATAAGTGCATCAGTGAACGACCCTCTCCGCCTTTGCAGCAGGCTTTGACGGAGAGGGCCGTTTTGTGTTATATTAAGGCAGAACGATCAGGGCGGGCAGCGGCCTGCCGGAAGAGAGGTTGGATGACGATGTTTCGTGGAGCAAGACGTGCAGATCTGGATGCGATCCTGAAAATTTATGCCCGCGCCCGGCAGGCGATGGCGGATTCCGGCAACCCCACCCAGTGGGGAGATCATTTCCCGCCGCAGGAACTGCTGGAAGAGGACATTGATTCCAACCGGCTGTTCCTCTACCTTGTCAACGGCGAGCTGGAGGGCGTGTTTGCCTTTATCCTTGGCCCGGACCCCACCTATGCCCGGATCGAGGATGGCAAGTGGCTGAACGATACCCTGCCCTACGGCACCATCCACCGGCTGGCTTCGGCGGGCAGGCACCCCGGCGTTGCCGCCGCTGTGATCACCTGGTGTCTGGAGCACTGCGAGAGCCTGCGGGCCGACACCCACGCCGACAACAAGATCATGCAGCACCTGCTGGAAGAAAACGGCTTTACCAGGTGCGGCATCATCCATGTGGAGGATGGCACGCCCCGCATTGCCTACCAGAAAATGTCCCTTACCCTGCCTTTGCGCCGGGATTGAACCGCAAAAATGCGCCGCCCCACAAACGATGGAGCGGCGCTGTTTTTATGCAGTTCTGTCAGGCGTGGAAGGGAGCGGGTGCGCCTGCGTTCAGGAAGCGGCAGCTGCCGGAGCTTCCGGGGCGGGCTGCTCTGCCGCAGTTTCTTCCGGCGTGGGCTGGAAATACTTCTCGTACAGCTCCATGCCGATGCGGTAGCCCTGCCACACGATGACCGCCGTGCCTGCACCGGCCACGCCGATGATGGCGGCAGTGCCCAGAATGCTGGGCTCGCTCTCGATGGTGGCATCCCGGTACTGGGCTTCCACGGTCACGGTGCTGCCCTTGGCCACGCTGCCCGCCGGGATGGTAAAGCTCTCCTCATTGTAGGCGACCGCCGGGTTGCCCAGCAGGCTGGCTTCATCCATGGCCCACAGGTCGAACACCATACCCTCGGGCACGGCGCTCTGGTTCAGCGTCACCTTGACCTCGGCATCCACCGGCACGCTGGCGCTGGTCATGGCTTCGCTGCCATTGTAAGTAAATGTGCCGCCCTTTACCGTCAGGGTGTAGGTGGAGGCTTCGGGTTCGGGGTCAGGTTTGGGTTCGGGCTTGGGTTCCGGTTTCGGGTCGTTCAATTGCAGCTCAAGGTCAGCCGTAAGGGGCAGCTGTACTTCCCGTACCTTGCCGCTGCTCAGGGTCACATACAGGGTACCGGTGGGCTGACCGACCACATAAAGTTCATTGGCGGCGCTGTCCAGCGCAGTAGCTTCACCGCTCATTTTCAGCGCAGTGATTTTTCCGTTATCAGAAACGGTAATTTTCTTGGTGCTGTTCTCACAGCCATTGGGAACGTTCAGGAACACACCGTTCAGGGCGCTGCCGGTAACTTCTTTCAGGAAAATGCCGTTGGTGATGGTGGCGTTGCTGTTCACCGTAACCGGGCAGTTCACCGCCACCCTATGGGGGTTCAGGTCGGTGCTGTTAAAGTCATAGCTTTTCTCGGCGGTAGGCTCCAAAATCAGGCTGTTGTTTTCAAACTTCCAGCCCTCGCCGGTATAATTTGCCCGGTTGCCGTTCAAATCCTGTGCAGTGGCCGGGTAACCGTCCTTGTCAATCACCAGCCAGGTCAGCGGGCGGATAGTTACTGTATCTGCATCATTTGTAAGCGGTGCGGTGAAGGTGACTTCATAAACTCCGCGGATATCCTCGAACTCAATCTTGAGATCACTCCCACACCAGTCGGAAAGAAGCGTAGGCGGTGCATTATCAATGGTTACATCAAGGGGTGGAAGATCGTACATAGTATCATCAAAACGATAGCTTATATCAACAGAAACGGATGCCTGATTCGGGATGATATAGCATGAATTGTGATACCCATTGACCGAAACAGAAGAAAAAACGGACGGCGTTTCTGCTGCGAGGGTATAACCTGATGCTACGGAACCGGTACTGCGAATGCTTGACATCTCTTTGAAAGTGCCGCCGTTGATCGTGCCGCCATTGTTTGTAACGGTGTACGAAGAAGCCCAATCACCAAACTGACCATTTTCAATGATGCCATCCAATTCATTGGTGACCGAAGAGAAAAAACGGCCACCGATTATTGTGCCATGGTTTGTAACAGCATCCTTAAAAATGCCGCCTTTGATAGTGTCATTGTTCGTAACAGAGGCTATAAAATTTCCATCCGTAACGGTTGCATTTTCGCCAATTACCAGGTTACAGTCGGTTGTGATGGAGTGCCCTGTGTGTATGGCAAAAAAATCATAGTTTGTTGGCGCACTGGGGCACAGGGTCAGAATTTTACAATTTTCATCGGCATCGTAAGTCCAGCCATCACCAGTGTAGATATCATGCCCGTTGACTGTTTGGTGAGGGATATTATCCAGAACAGGATAACAGTTTTGTCCGATTTTAAGTTCGCCGTTGCTGCTATCCTCCGCTGCTGCTGCGGTCAGGGCCGACACGGGCAGGAACGTCAGCACCATACTGATTGCCACCAACAGGCTGAGTAGTCGTTTCTTCATGGGGGATTCCTCACTTTCCTTGCGCCGGTCTCCCGGCTGGGTGGTATGGGGGCTTATACTCTTCTACTTCCTATAATGCAGAAAAAGAGGAATCCTTTCACCTGACTGGGAATTTTTTTTTTTTTTTTTGAGGACGACCTCTCCTCCTTGACAATCCACCGAAAATTGACTATACTACAAATAGAAAAGGCGCTGACTGCAAATGGTCAGCTCCCACTCCTAGTCAGTTAAAAAGATTGACCGCTAAGTTTGGAAGGCTTGGGGCGGTCAATCTTTTTTGTTTTTATCGTGTTCTTTGTTAGAAATTTTCCAACCAGCATCAAATGCGGCTTTGGCAACGTTGACCATCAATGTCAGCAAACCGATGATGACGGTCAGCAGTGCGCAAACTTCTGCTAAAGACATCCGACATCCCTCCCTTCGCTTAAAGCTCCGGGACAGGATCTTATTCAAAAAAGTTCCGTTTCCCGGAGACCTGCAGCCCACTTGCGTGGGGATGTAATGACCGGGAGTGGAAGCATGACCACCTGCATTGCAGACAGCACCTTTACCGCCATTGCTGGCGATATTTTTAGTTTATCATAAGATTCGACGAATTACAACCAGAAAAGCGGCTCACCCTCTCCGTCTTTGCTTCGCAAATCCACCTCACCCTGTCCTTGTCGGCCGGATGCTGACCTCGCCGTGCTGCAGGGCAATCTGCCTGCCGCCCTCGCGTTCCACCACCAGACGGCCCGCATCGTCAATGGAAAGGGCCTTTGCGGCATAGGTCTCGGCTCCGGTGCAGACGGTGACCCAGTGGCCCGGCACAAAACAGCGGGCCCGGTACTCGTCCAGACAGTCGAAGGCCGGGCAGAGGGAGAGCAGCTCCCGGGCAATGGCCCCGGCCAGCACCGCCCGGCTCACGGGTGCGGGGCCGCCGGGGTAAAGGCTGCCTGCCGTGCGGGCCAGCTCCTCGGGCCAGTCGGCAGGGGAGGTGGTCAGGTTGAGGCCGATGCCCACCACCAGCCATTCCAGCTGGCCGCTCTCCATGTCGGTCCCGGCTTCGGTCAGGATGCCGCAGACCTTGCGGCCCTGATAGTAAAGGTCGTTCACCCATTTGATGCCCAGTTCCAGTCCGCACAGGGCCTTGACAGCCCGGGCCACGGCCACCGCTGCACTGATGGTCGCGCTCTGGGCATCGGCAGCAGAAAGGGCAGGCCGCAGGATGAGGGAGAGGTAGACTCCCTTCCCGGCGGGGCTCTCAAACCGCCGCCCCAGCCGCCCGCGCCCCGCCTGCTGGTGGGCCGTGAGCACCAGCGTGCCGTGGGGTGCACCGCCCAGTGCCAGCTGCTTGGCCGTCAGGTTGGAGCTTTGCAGTGTGTCGTAGATGTGAATGGGGGCGGGGTAGGGGCCCACCGCTTCGGCGCAGAAGGGGTCACCGCCTGCCAGCCGGTAGCCCCGGCGCGGGGCGGAATCCAGCGCGTATCCCTGGGCCGAAAGCGCCTGTGCCGCCTTGTGGACAGCCGCGCGGCTCACGCCCAGCGCTTCGGCCAGCTGCTGGCCTGAGATATAGGTTCCCTCTGCCGCCGAAAGCGCCTGCAGCAGGGCCTGTTTGGTGCTTCCCCCCATGGAAAACGCCTCCTTCTTATAGTATAATAACAGTATAGCATAACTTGAAGTTTTGCAAAAGAGACTTGCCCATTATGCCAAGGGCTCCCCTACTAGGAGCAACAGCAACAACCGCCGCCAGTGGCGGATGAAGGGCGTTGCTGTTGGGGCCGCGGCCAGCAAGATACGAGTGCTGTTTACAGCACGAAGTGGATGCTGGGAGCCGCAACCCGTACTGGCGCGAAGCGCCTGAGAGGTTTGATCCATTTTTTTTTTTTATTTTTCAAAATTTTTGCAGGAAAACCGCGCTCTGTTTCGTATTCAATTACAGAGCGGCAGGAAAGGAGGGATGCGGACCGTTGACAACACTGGAATTCAATGCGCTGGTGCGGCAGTATCAGGGGCTGGTCTACACGGTCTGCCACCAGCTGGTGCCGGACGAGGGCGATGCCCAGGATCTGGCACAGGAGACTTTTCTGGCCGCGTGGCGGGCCATTGACCGCTGCCCGCCCGGGTACGAAAAGCAGTGGCTGGCGCGTATCGCTTCCAACAAAGCCAAGGACTACCTGCGCAGTGCGTGGGTGCGCCGGGTGAACACCCCGGGAGATGATATCCTTGCACTGGAAGGCGCGCCGCCCGGCTCCGACCCGGAGCAGCAGGTGCTGGATGCCATGAGCGAGGAGACCCTGACCGAGAAGATCCTGGGGATGCGGGAGCCGTACCGCACCCCCTGCCGCCTGATGCTGCTGGAGGGCCGCACCGCCGCCGAGGCGGCAGCCCTCTGCGGCAGGCCCCAAAAGACGGTGGAGGCGCAGATCTACCGGGCAAAGAAAATGCTGGCGGAGCAGATCCGTCAGGAAAGGAGGAGCGAAGATGGAATTGTTTCGTGAAGATGGCTGCATGACCGACGCGGGCTTCCGGGCCATGATGGACGGCCAGCTGGATGAGCTGGGCAGGCTGGAAGCCGCCGAACACCTCTCTTATTGTGACCAGTGCATGGACCGTTACACGGCCCTTTTGACCGCCGATGCACTGGAAAAACCGCCAAAGAGTGTGCAGGGCGCGGTGATGGGCACGATTTGGGCCCGCCTGATGCAGAATACCTATGGCAGGGCTGCCGTGGCCGGTGTGGCCGCTGTGCTGGCCCTGACCCTGTGGCGGAGCGGGGCGCTGCAGCAGATCATCCAGTATGGTGCCGGGCGGGAGACCGTGCTGGAGACCGACCAGAGCCAGCTCTGGGAACCCGGCCGGAATGACCCGGCCCCGGAGAACACCCCGCAATACCGCCCCATTGAGGACGACCGGCCGCAGGCCGCGCCGGAACAGCTGGGGAGACCCATGGAGACAAAACAGGACCGCCGCTATGCCGGCGAAGGCTCCTCTTTGCTCCACAAGCTGCTCACGAATGTGACCGATAAGATCGCGGGCAATACCCAGAATACAGAGAAATGAGGGAACGATTATGAAGAAAAATGGCATCCTGACCCTGCTGTTCGCCTTTATCCCGGGCGCGGGCCAGATGTATCAGGGATATATGAAGCGCGGTCTTTCGCTGATGCTGATGGCGGCTGCCATCAGCATGGCAGCCATGCTGATCCCACCCATCGCGTTTGCGCTGCTGGTGGTGTTCATGTACAGCTTTTTCGACACCTTCAACCTGCGTGCCCAGATCAGCATGGGCACCGCCCCGGAGGACGATTATCTGGTCCACTTCGACCCGCAGGACAAGCGCCTTGCCCGGATGATGATGGACAGCCACAAGCTGGTGGGCTGGTGCCTGATCGCCATCGGTGCGCTGATCGCCTACGAGCAGATCATTATGAACACGCTGGGCGATATCCTGTGGCGCTGGGGCCAGAAAGCTCCGGTGTGGCGGGCCATCTATCTGGTGATGGATCAACTGCCCGAGGTGGTGCTCTGCGTGGCACTGATCCTGTGCGGCATCTGGCTGGTGCGTGGGCCCAGGGCAAAGAAGGCTGCCCCGGAAGCTGCACCGGAGGAAACCGATTTTCAGGAGTATCAGCCTGAAAAGAAGATGCCCAGCCTGCTGGATCACTTTGCCCGCAAGGCAGAGCCGGATACGACCGGTGAGGTGACCCTTGACCCGGAGGATGAAGACGATGGACGAGAAGAATAACACAACAGAGCGCCCGGCCCCCAAAGCCCCGGAGAGCGCCCCGGTGCGCCGGGTGGGCACCCTGACACTGGGAGTCTGCCTGATCGTCTGCGGCGTGCTGTTCCTCTGCTATTTCTTTGTGCCGCATTTCAACTGGGAGCTTGCGCTGAAGATCGCTCCGGCGGCAGGGCTGATCCTGCTGGGGTGCGAGGTGCTGTATTTTGCCGCAAGGCCCCAGCGCTGGAAGTACGATTTCCTCTCGGTGTTCCTCTGCATCGTGCTGATGGTCAGCGCCTTTGGCGGGGCCTGCCTGATGGCAGCCTTTGATTTTGCCCTGCACCGGGAGGAGTTCTGGATCGAATACGATGCCCGGCAGGAGCGGGGCCTGAATGATGCGGAAAGCGACCGCCTGCGCCTTGATCTGGACGATGGCACCGGCCCGGACCTCGATGAGGAAAATGAGGACAGCAGCGCGGCCTCCCACACGGAAGTGTGAACCATACAAAAAACATATCACAGCAATACAAAAGATACCTTTTACAGGGGGCACCTGTCCGGGTATACTGAATGTGCACCCGGACGATGGGTGCTCGAAGAAAAAAGTGTAAAAGCGAACCGCCATGGCATCTGTCACCATGGCGGTTCGCTTTTTGCTGTATCGTGTATTACTTGCGGGCGATCATCTCGGTGTAGGCCAGCACCAGGGGGCCTACACCCTTGGCATCGTTGCAGACCACAGGCTCACTGAAGTAGTAGGCCAGGGAGCCGTCGCGGTGGTCCTTGCCGCCCAGACCTGCCACCAGACAGATGCCATCCAGCTGTAAGCTGCCGTCCGGGTTCTTGGAGAGGTACCTGTCACAGGTGCCGTAGAAGGCTTTCTCAGCCCAGGCAGCCATCCGCTTGGGCAGGTAGCCCAGGCGCACGCCCTTGAGCACCGCATAGGCGAACAGGGCAGTGCCGCTGGTCTCAAGGTAGTTGCCCTCCACGCCGGGGTGATCCATCACCTGCCAGAACATGCCGGTCTCCTCGTCCTGGAACTTGTGCACATCCTCAATGGTCTGGCGGAGCTGTGCCATGATGCCACGGTACTCGTTGTACAGCTGCTCGTCCATCCGCTCCAGCACATCCACCATGGCCACCATGAACCAGCCCATGGCCCGCAGCCAGAAGTTGGGGCTGCAGCCGGTCACGGGGTCAGCCCAGTACATTTGGCGGCTCTCGTCGTAGCCGTGGTAGTACAGGCCGGTCTTTTCGTCCCGCATGTGCTTTTTGATGTTCATAAACTGCTTGTAGCTGTCAATGCAGCCCTGCATCTTGTTGTAGCGGGTCTCGTACTCCATGTAGAAGGGCTGGGCCATGTAGGTGCCGTCCAGCCAGACCTGCCAGGGGTAGATATCCTTGTGCCAGAAGTTGCCCTCCTTGGTGCGGGGCTGGGTGAGCAGCTGGCTGCGGATGGTGTCAATGGCCCGGCGGTACTTCTCATCCCCGAAGATGTCGTACAGGGTGAACAGGTTCTTGCCCTGGTTTACGTTGTCCAGGTTATACTCCTTGGGGTCATAGGTCTTGATGGAACCATCCTCCTGCACAAAGAAGTCGATGAAGTCCTTGGAGAAGCTCAGGTACTTCTCGTCCCCGGTGGTCTTGTACAGGCTCAGGCAGGCCGTGATCATGCAGCCGTCGATGTAGTTCCACTTGTTGGGCTTGCCGCTGCGCACCTTTTCAATGTTCCACATGGGGGCCTCGGCACTGGAATTGGCGATCAGGTAGTCCACATAGTCGCCCAGCAGGGTGAGAATTTCTTCATGGGTCATGGGTCAGTCCTCCTCGAAATGGCCGACATTGGCAAAGCGCAGGCGCTCGCCCTCGTAGCCGGTGATCTTGACGTTGTGCAGGTCGATCTCCTTGACGTTCTCCGCGTAGATGGCCAGTTTTTTCACGTTGGGGCGGTTGTCCGCCATGGCGGCCTGACCGGCTTCGGCGTTGGGGTCAAAGGTGATGGTGACATTCTTCATGGAGATGCGCTCGATGGGCTGCTCAGGCAGGCCGTCGAAGTAGCAGCCCGCGAACTGTGCGTCGGTGGCCACGATATCCTCCATGGTCAGGCTGCCCAGCTTGGGGGTGTACTCATCCACCGGCATAGCATCGCGGCACTGGACATAGGGGCTGTGGCCGTCCGGGTCACAGAAATAGAACATGTTGATGACAAAGGGGGTCTTGACACCGCGCATCTCCACGTTGCGGAACACCAGCCCGTCGATGACGGCGGTGTTGCCGCGGCCGCGCCGGGTCTTGACCCGCAGGCCGCGGTCAGTGTGGTCCATCAGGCACTGGGTCACCACCATATCCTTCACGCCGCCGCTCATCTCGCTGCCGATGACGATGCCGCCATGACCCTTGTCCAGCAGGCAGTTCCGGATCACAGTGTGCTCACAGCTCTTTTTCAGCTTCATGCCCAGGAACACCTTGCTGGCTTTCATGGCAATGCAGTCGTCACCCACGTGGATGTTCGCGCCGATGATGCGGATGTACTCGCAGCTCTCGGGGTCGATGCCGTCGGTGTTGGGGGCGTTGTAGGGGTTGTTGATGTTGAAGTTCAGCAGATCCAGATGCTTGACGAAGATGGGGTGGATGGTCCAGGAGTAGCTGTTCTGCACCGTGATGCCGTGCAGGCAGACATTCTCACTGTCCACTGCGGCCACCGCGCGGGGCCGCCATGCGATCCGCTTGACCTTCTGGTTGATCCACCAGTCGCCGTTCTGGGCATCGCAGTCCAGTGTGCCCTCGCCGGTCACCACCACGTCGTGCACCTGCGTGATGTTCAAAAGACCTGCAAAGCTGTCCAGCGGGTTGCCCTCCCAGCCGGTCAGGTAATATTCATCCACCTCGTTCTCACTGGGGATGACACCGGGCAGGATGGGGTAGTGGGTGCGGTCGTTGTCGCCCAGCAGCACAGCGCCCTTTTCCAGGTAGAGGGTGGTGCAGCTCTTCATAAACAGGCTGGAGGTGCGGTAGCGCCCGGCAGGCACATACACCGTGCCGCCCTTGGGGCAGGTGGAAAGGGCAGCCTGCAGCTTGCCGGTGTTGTCGGTGGTGCCATCGGCCACCAGGCCGTAGCGGGATGCGTCCACAAAGAAGGTCTCAGCCTCAGTGGTGAAATCGAGGGTCAGAGTCTCGCCCTCGGCTTCCACTGCAACGGTGTAGGGGGTGCCGGGCAGCAGGCTGAACAGGGAGAACACATTGGTCTCGCAGGCAGTGTAAACGGTCTCGCCGTTCAGCTGAACGGTGAAGGGATGCGCCGGACGATAGCACAGGCCGTTTTCCAGCTCGAACACGGCGCTGCGGGTCATGGAACGGATCAGGGAAAGCTTCATAAACAGGATGCCTCCTTGGATGTTGAAAGATTTATGGGTTGCCCACAGGTGGCGGGCATGGTACACTGAGAAAAAGAAACTGTTGAATGGGGTGTGCGGATGAAAGCGGAACGGGAAAAATGGAGCGGCCGGGTAACGGCAAAGGCGCTGCGGTTCCAGACCGGCCAGTATGAGTTGGCTGAGGAGGAGGAGATCTGCCGGATCATTCTGGTGTCCGGCGGCAGCTTTACGCTGGTGCGGGGCGGCGAGAGCCTGCTGGTAAACCCGGGCTGTGTGCTGCTGCTGGGCCCCGGCGGGGGCCTGCTGCAGCAGGCGGGCCACATTGCCCCTGAGCTCCTCAGCTGCCGGTTTCCGGCGGGCGTTCTCCCGGTGCTCAAGAACCTGATGCAGCGGGATTTCATGCCGCTGTTCGAGCCGGGAGCACAAACGGCCCTGTACGGTCCGGTGCAGTGGTCAGGCCGCCTGCGCACCCTGTTGGGCATGATGCAGAGCGCCGAGAGCGAGCCGGAAAGCCCCGGCATGATCTATCTTACCCTCATCCTGCACTATGTGGAGCAGGAGTGCCGCAGTGAAAAGCAGGACATCCGCCCCCGCAACGAGACGGTGGAACAGATCTGCGCTTACCTTGCAGCCAACTACCAGCAGAAATTTTCCCTGACAGATGTGGCTGCGCGGTTCTACCTGTCGCCCTATTATCTGAGCCGGCTGTTCCGGCGGGTTACGGGCCAGTCCATTGTGGATTACATCAATGGCCGCCGCATCGAGGCTGCCCAGCGTCTGCTGGAGAGCACCGACCTGAACATCAGCGCGGTGGCCGAGCAGACCGGCTTTGCCTCCGCCGCCCATTTCCGCCGCGTGTTCCGCGAGACGATGGGAACGGGGCCGCTGCAATACCGCAAGAGCCACCGCGGATAAGAACAACGCCCCCTGTGCTGCGCACAGGGGGCGTTGCTTATTCATCGAAAGTCAATGGTTCTGTCCGCAGAGGGGGTGCTTAGCCCTTGACAGCACCGGCGGAGATACCTTCGACGAACTGATCCTGTGCACAGAAGAAAACGATCAGCTGCGGCAGGATGGAGATCAGGGACAGGGCCAGGATACGGTTCCAGGCAAAGCCGGTATCACCGTCCATGGACAGCTTGACGAACAGGGACATGGGGTACTTTGCAGGGGTCTGCACGTAAAGCAGGGGGCCCATGAAGTCGTTGCAGCTCCACATGAACTGGAACAGTGCGCAGGACACCAGAGCGGGCATCAGCATGGGGACAATGACCTTGTACAGGGTCTGGAAGGAGTTGCAGCCATCAATGGCGGCAGCCTCGTCCAGATCGCGCGGGACATTGCGCATGAACTGCACCAGCTGGTAAACAAAGTAGGTCTCAGTTGCAAATGCAGTGTGGACCCAGATGGCCAGATAGAACGGGCTGTTGACCCAGCCGAACTTGGTGTACAGCAGGAACTGAGGAACGTTCAGAACGACCTGAGGCAGGAACAGGGTGGCCAGCATGATGCTGAACAGGATCTTCCGGCCCGGGAAGTCGAAACGGCCAAAGCCGTAGGCTGCAATGCAGGAGGAGACCACCGTGCAGATGACCTTGGGCAGAACATAAGAATAAGTGTTCAGCATGGCCTGCAGGATGTTGATGGAACCGCCGAAGTTGTTCAGCGCGTTCCTGTAGCCCTCCAGGGTGGGGTTCTTGATCCACAGGCCGATGCCTGCAAAGATCTCGCTGTTGTCCTTAAAGGTAGCGCTGACCATCCACAGCAGGGGATAGATCATGATCAGGCCAACCAGGATCAGGACAAGGTACTTAAAAAACGTCGCAATGGCGTTGGATGCTTTCATTCCCATACTGTCACACCTTACCTTTCATCCGAGTAGTAGACCCACTTCTTCTGGCTGGTGAAGGCGATGATCGTGAGGATGCAGACGATCACGAACATGATCCATGCCAGTGCGGAAGCCATGCCCATCTGGTTGGACTTGAAGGCGTAGTTGTAAACCAGAATGGAGATCAGGGTGGTGGAGTTGCGCGGGCCGCCGTTGGTGATGATGAAGGGGCCGTTGAACTCCTGGAAAGCCTGGCAGATCTGAGTGACCAGGTTGTAGAAGATGATGGGGGTGATCATGGGAACAGTGATGGAGAAGAACTGCTTCCACTTACCGGCACCATCGATGGTGGCAGCCTCGTACAGGTCTGCAGGCACGCCCTTCAGGGCGGCCAGGAACAGCACCATGGCGGAGCCGAACTGCCAGATGCGCAGGAAGCAGATGATCCACAGCGCATAGTTGGGGTCGCTCAGCCAGGAGGGGCCCTGTGCGTGGCTGAAGGTGATGGCGCGGATGATGGTGTTGACCAGACCATCATCACGGAAAACCGCCTTCCACAGCACGGCGATGGCAACGGAGCCGCCCAGAATGGACGGGATGTAGTAAACGGTACGGAACAGGTTTACGCAGGCGATCTTGAAGTTCAGGATGTATGCGATGAACAGAGCAAAGATCAGCTTCAGGGGCACGGTGATGAATGCGTACTTGAAGGTGGTGACCAGAGCCTTGGTGACCTTGGCATCAGAGAAGGCGGTGACGTAGTTCATCACGCCGTACTGGTGGATGCCGTTGAAGAAGTTCATGTCGGTGAAGCTGTAATACAGCGACTGACCGAAGGGGATGGCCTTGAACACGACAAAGCCGATGATCCAGGGGATCAGGTAAATCAGACCCTGCCACTTATCCAGGAACTTCTGTGCGGGGGTACGCCCGAGAGAGGGCGCTTTGCTTTCTTTCATCCGGGGATCCTCCTTTGGTGAAAATCAGTGCAACAAACCTTATGTCACACTTTGGCAACAGATTTGTCAGAAAATTGTAACCTGTGCCTGAGAAAAAAGGGGCATCGGGCCTACGGGTGGACGATGCCCCTGATATGTAATTTAACTCAGGTCAGCAAAGAAGATCAGACAGTGTAGCCAACAGCAGACATGCCGTCCAGCAGAACGTCAACGACATCTGCGCCGCTCTTGTTGTCGTAGTCAACGGTATCGAACACTTCCTGATAGGTGCCGGTGCCGGTAGCCTTCAGATCGGAAGACTCGAACAGGGGATCCAGCTGGCAGGAAACGAAGCTCATGACCTTGCCGTTTGCCTCAGCGACCAGCTCGTTGATCTTACCGGCAGCCTGAGCGGTAGCCAGACCAGCCTTGGAAGCGGGGATGCCGCACTCGGAGCCCATGATGGCAGCGCCGTCGCCGTTCCACAGGTACTCGATCAGGGTAGCAGCCTCAGCGGGGTTCTTGCAGGTCTTGGTGATGGCCATGCCCATGGAGACCTTGGAGAAGCCGCCGTTGTAATCGCCGAACTTGATCTCCTCACCAACGGTGAAGCCGGGCTTGTTCTCCTCGTCCAGAGCGTCCTGGTACTTGGAAGCAGCGGAATCCCACTCGAAGATGCCGGCGATCTTGCCGGTGATCCACTCGTTGGACTGGTGGGTAGCACCGTCACCGTTTGCACCGTAGTAAGTGGGCAGCGGCATGATGACGTGGCCTTCGACCAGGCTCTTGATGAAGTCGATGCCCTCGGCGATCTCATCAGCGGTGTAGTTCAGGGTAGAGGTGGTGGGGTCTGCCCAGTCCTTGCCGTACTTGGACTCGAGGTAGAAGACCATCAGGATCATACGGTCGTATGCGCCCAGGTGCAGGGGATAGTAATCATCGCCCAGCTTCTCCTGGAAAGCCTTACCGGCAGCCATCAGATCGTCCAGAGTCTTGGGCACCTCGGTGATGCCAGCCTTGTTAAAGGTGGTCATGTTCCAGTAGAAGATACGGCCGGTCATGGAGATGGGCACGCACTGCTGTGCATTTGCAACGTTGCAGGCACCCAGCTTTGCGTCGTCCCACTGGGACATATCCAGGTAATCGGTGACGCTGTTCAGATCCAGGAAGGTCTGGCCGTTGCCGGAGTAGTTGTACAGCCAGTTCCAGTTGATCTGGCAGACATCCTCAGCCACGCCGCCTGCAAACTTGGTGGACATGGTGTCCTCCCAGCCGGACCATGCAGCGAAGGTGGGGTTGACGGTGATGGTGGTGTGCTCAGCAGAGAAAGCCTTCAGGGCCTCCTGGTAAGCGTTGTGGCGGGACTCGCCGCCCCACCAGCTCATGGTCAGGGTAACGGGATCGCTGCTCAGGCCAGCCACGGAAGCAGCCTCGGCTGCGGAAGAAGCGGTGCTGGAAGCTGCGCCGCCATTGCCGCCGCAGGCAGCCAGCAGACCAGCTGCACCGACAGCGCCGGTGACCTTCAGGAAATCACGACGGGAAATTGCCTTGCTCATTGTTGTTCTCCTCCTAATAAATCAAAAAACATCGAGCGGGCCTTTCTGCACAAGGCTCGTTGTATACAAATATGATAACAAAAGGGATGGGAAAAAGAAAGATGTAAATTGAAGTGATACGGACAAAAAACGAACAAATATTGCTCTCGTGATTTGCGGCGATTTGACGGCATTGCCGAAATGAATAAACTTGAGGCGAAAAACTGTGCAACCTGCATAATTGGATAGATTGCATAGAAACAGGCCGAGAAAGTGTGGCAGAACCCCTAAAATTGCAATGGTTTTGTAACTTTTTGCGAAATTGACGGTACGTTGTTGTATACAACATGTGAAAAAAGTGACGATATCGCTGTTTTATAAACTGATATATCAATTGCGCAAAAAACGTTCGCCGTGGGATACAACTGATATATCACTTTGGAAGGCGGCAGGCAAAAAAGAGCGCCGCCCGGCTGGGCAGCGCTCTGAAAACTGTAAAAATCTTTTGGGAAATCTGGGATCTCACGCAGGAGAGGGCTCCTGTGCCTGCCGGAGATCGACACTTACTGTGCGTTCCGTTTGGCGTAAAACGCCCGCCGTGCCTTGAAATAGCACTGGGGGCACATGCTGACGTACTGCACATCGTTTTCCAGATCGATGGCGACCTGCTCGCCCTCAAAGACGAACTCCCCATTGACCTTGCGGCAGTTGCAGGTGGCCTTGCGCCCGCAGGTGCAGATGGTCTTCATCTCCTCAATGGTGTGGGCCAGCTCCAGCAGACGGGTGGAGCCGGGGAAGCCCTTGAGGGAGAAGTCTGACCGCAGGCCGTAGCAGATGACCGGGATGTTCAGGTCTACCGTGACCATGAACAGCTGCTCGGCCTGTGCCGGGGTAAAGAACTGGCTCTCGTCGCAGAGAACACAGGCCAGCGGCTGCTCCCCGGCAGAAGCGGCGCGCACGGCCTCGAACACATCCACCTCGGGCGGGATGAGCAGGTCGGCCCTGCGGCGCACGCCCAGGCGGCTGACCAGCTCGCCGCCGCCCTTGGTATCCACCTGGGGCTTCAGGATCAGCACCCGCATCCCCTGCTCTTCGTAGTTGTGGGCCACCTGCATCAGCGCGGTGCTTTTGCCGCTGTTCATGGCACCGTATCGGAAGTATAGCTTCGCCATAGTTGCTCTCCTCATAAAAAGGCAACCCTCTCTGCTCGTTCTGGGGGAGAGGGCTGCCTGTTTTCTGTGATACGTTATGAATAGATGATAGATCAGTCCTGATTGCGCAGGCGGTAGCCCAAGCTCATCAGGCTGTCGCCCAGGTGGACGTTCTCCACCACCACTTCGGGGTAGGGCACCGACAGGTCATAGTGGGAGAAGTTCCAGAAGCCCTTGATGCCCAGTTCGACCAGCCGGCCGCTGAGCTCCTCCGCACCGCTGCGGGGCACACAGAACACAGCCACCTCAGGCTTATGCTCAGCGCAGAAGGCCTCCAGCTCGTCAATGTGTAAGATCTGGATGCCGTTGATCTCTTTGCCCACCTCGCTGGGGGAATTGTCAAAGGCGGCGATCAGCTTGTAGCCGTTGGTGTCGGTGGTGATGAAGCGGCTGACTGCCTTGCCCAACCGGCCGCAGCCGATGAGGATGGTGGGCAGCAGGTCACCGTTGCCGAACAGCAGATGCTCCAGGATGGAAAGCAGGTTCTCCACCGAGTAGCCGATGCCCTGGCGGCCGTTCACGTCGCCGATGCAGTTGAAATCCTGCCGCACCTGAGAGGCCGTGGTGCCCATCTGGGCGGCCAGCTCGCGGGAGGAGATGCTGGTGATGCCGTCGTTCTTCAGCGTCCGCAGGTAGCGGTAGTACTTGGGCAGGCGCTTGATCACCGGAAGGGAAGCTTTGCCGGGATTGTTCATGGAAATGGTTCTCCTTTCATCCAAAGGGAATGCCGGTCTCTTTGCGCCCTGCAAGGCGCACCGGCGATTAAGACAGTTTCTGAACAATAATGATATATACTTGTCAATCTTATTCTTAATATAAAGTATACTGCAATGAGACAGAATGTCAAATCCTCTGGGCCAATTTTTTTCAAAGTAAAGAAATCTTAACCGCCGCATATTGCTTCGATCCCCGGGAACACTGAAAAAAACACCCTGAGGAGGAGCCAACATGCCGGAATATGAAAAGGAAACCACCGAACAGCAGCGGCTGGAGAAAGAGCAGCTGGAGGATCTGGGCACGGTGTGGCGCACCCGCGGCCCCCATGCCATCCACTGCCTGACCGTGATCGGCCAGATCGAGGGCCATGTGGAGGCCCCGCAGGGCCAGAAGACCACCAAGTATGAGCATGTGATCCCGCAGCTGGTGGCAGTGCAGGAGGACCCCGCTGTGGAGGGCCTGCTGGTGCTCATCAATACCGTGGGCGGGGACGTGGAGGCCGGGCTGGCGCTGGCAGAACTCATTGCCAGCATCTCAAAGCCCAGTGCCACGGTTGTGCTGGGCGGGGGCCACTCCATCGGCATCCCGCTGGCAGTCAGCGCCCGGCGCAGCTTTATCGTGCCCACGGCGACCATGACGGTGCACCCGGTCCGCCACTCCGGCATGATTTTGGGCGTGCCCCAGACCATGCGGTGGTTCGAGCAGATGCAGGAGCGCATCACCGGCTTTGTGGCGGGCCACAGCGGCATTACGGCAGCGCGCTACTCGGAGCTGATGCTCCGCACCGGTGAGCTGGTGATGGACGTGGGCACCATGCTGGACGGCAAAAAGGCCGTAAAGGAAAAGCTCATCGATCAGCTGGGCGGCATCTCTGATGCACTGGACTGGCTGTACCGGGAGATCGAGCAGGCAGAGTGAGAGCACGGGTCTGCCCGGGGCGGTGTCAGGCTTACAGCTCGCCCTTCCGCAGATACTTCACCATCATGGGGGCTTCATAGACCAGCATGAGGATCCAGCCCACAACATAGCTGTACGGCAGGGCCTCAATATCCATCTTCATCAGCAGCACAAAGACGGCAGCGGCCGCCACACGGCCTGCCATGTTGAGCGTGCTGCTGTTCAGGGTGATCTTAAGGTCGCCCAGGCCGCGGAAGCCGCCCTGGATGCCATTGGTCAGCGAGGGCATCAGATAGAACAGGGAGACCAGCTTCAAAAAGCGCACTCCCAGATGCACCACGGCGGCATCGGTGACGAAGAGCCGGATGATGGGCTCGGCAAAGAAGAAGCAGACAGCGGTGATAAAAATGGCGTAGAGGAATTCCAGCTTCAGGCCGCAGAAGAAGCTGACACGGACACGCTCTTTTTTGCCTGCGCCGCGGTTCTGGGCCATCAGGGTGGTGGTGGCGTGGCCGATGTTCTGCTGGGGCACATAGGCAAAGTCATCGATGCGGCCTGCGGCGGCAAAGGCTGCCATGGCGTTGACACCCATGGTGTTCACGATGGCCTGAATGGCGATCTTGCCCAGCTGAACGGTGGCCTGCTGCATGGCGCTGGTCCAGCCGTAGCTGATGGTCTTTTTCAGCAGCGAAGAGTCAAAAATGAACCAGCGCCTGCCCAGCTGCAACACAGGGACCTTCCAGCGGATATAGATCAGGCAGAACACGCAGCAGAGCGCTTCGCTCAGCACGGTGGAAAGGGCACAGCCCTCGGAGCCCCAATCCAGCACCTCAACAAAGAACAGGTCGCCGCCGATGTTCAGCACCGAACTGATCATCAGGAAGTACAGCGCGCTTTTGCTGTCGCCCAGCGCGCGCATGGTGGCGGCAAGGAAATTATAGAAGAAGGTGAACAGCAGCCCGCCGAACACGATGCGCAGGTAGTTCACAGCGATGGGAAGGATCTCTTCCGGCACCTGCAGCAGACGGAGCAGCGGATTTGCCAAAATCACACAGGTCAGCGAGAACACCAGGGAAAAGACGGAGCCTGCAATGGCGGTGGTGGAGACCTGACGCTCCACCAGCTCGGTGTTGCCTGCCCCGAACGCCAGGCTGACAAGGATGCCTGCACCCAGGCAGACACCGTTGATGAACAAAATCGCCAGCGTCATCAGCGGGTTGGAGGTGCCCACGGCGGCAAGGGCATCCTCGCCCACGAATTTGCCGACAATGATGCTGTCCACGGCGTTATAGGTCAGCTGGAACAGGTTGCCCAGCACAAGGGGAATGGTGAAATTGACCAGCAGCGGTGTGATCGGGCCGGTCGTCATATCCTTGGTCATTTGGAACTCTCTTTTCTTTATAGATTAAATACCTGCCGTCCGCTGAAGATGGCCAGTGCCGAGCGGCTGGTGCCGGTGGCGATCAGCTGTGCGGCGGCGTGGAGGGCTGCACCGGCGGCAGGGGAGGCGGGGATGGCATCGGTGGCAAGGACCCGCTGTGCAGCGCGGTTGGCATCGGTGCTGGTAACGGCGGCTACATTATCCACAACATAGGCGTTGTAATTGCCCGGCACGATGCCGTAGCCGATATCCGGGATGCCGTGCCCGCCGGTGAAGCCGCCGCCCAGAGCCTGATTTTCAAAGGGCTCCACAGCCACGATGCGGACATCATTGGTCCAGGCCTTGATGGTCTCGCCTACGCCGGTGATGGTGCCCGCGCTGCCCACGCCGACGGTGATGGTGTCCACGAGACTGCGGCCCTCCCGGGAGATGGCCTGCACGATGGCGGGGCCGGTCACCCGGCGATGGTATTCGGGGTTATCGTCGTTGGCAAGCCAGTTCATATAGTACCAGCCCTTTTCGGCGGCGGTGGTCTCTGCCAGCGCCCGGGCCCCCGCAAGGCCCCGCTGGGCGGGGGAATGCAGGATCTGTGCCCCCAGCCGGAGCAGGTATTCCTGCCGCAGGGCCGGGGCATCCTCCGGCATGGTCAGCACCACGGGGTGGCCCGCCGTCCGCCCGGCAAGGGCCAGCGCCATGGCAAAGGAGCCGGAGGCCGCTTCAATGATGGGCTGGCCCGGGAGCAGCCTGTGCTTTTCCGCCGCAAGGGCCAGCATCCCCTCGGCCACCGAATCGCGGGACGTGCCGGTGGGCCCATTATAATCAAGGTAAGCATACAGCCGCCCTTTGAGCCCGCAGGCGGCAAGATAGCCCCGCAGCTCCACGATCGGACAGGGGACCAGGGTCTGGTAGATGTTTGGATAGATTGCCACGAAATTCCTCCCTTACGCAAACCTGAGCAGTCAGCACAGAACTGTCTGCTATGCCAAGGGCTCCCCTGTTAGGGGAGCTGGCAAAGCCATCAGGCCTAGACTGAGAGGTTTAATACCTATAAGGTAGCGCATCCTGTGCCCAGCGTCAAGCCGCAATTGGACAAAATGGAGAAAAACCTGCCGAAAAATCAGCAGAGTGATGGAAAAAAGCCTTGACAAGGAAAAGAATGTCTGCTATACTCCGTATGTAAAGCAAATGAACTTTACAACAGACGGAGGTCAGGGCAGAACGCATCATGGCAAAAGACTTTGAAATGGGCTATCTGCTCGATTTTTATGGCGAGGTGCTCACGCCCAAGCAGCGCGAGATGCTGAACCAGTATTACAACGACGACCTCTCCCTCAGTGAGATCGGGGAAAACTTCGGGATCACCCGTCAGGGCGCACGGGATGCCATCAAACATGGCGAGACCACCCTGAAAGAGCTGGAAGCCAAGGTCGGCTTTGCAGGCCGCTACCGCCGGGTGCAGGAAAAGCTGGAGGAGCTGGAACAGCTGGTCATTGACGCGCGGTTCGAGTGCACCGGCCCCTATGCCAGGCTCACCACCACTGAGTATGTAGCAACGCTGAACAAGATGCTGGGGCTGATCCGCTCCATCGACGAAGTCAACGAGAGCTGACACCATTACTATTTTGAGAGGAGCACCGAACATGGCATTTGAATCTTTGACCGACCGCCTTGCCGGTGTGTTCAAAAAGCTGCGCGGCCACGGCAAGCTGACCGAGGCCGATATCAAAGCCGCCATGCGCGAGGTGCGGATGGCCCTGCTGGAAGCTGATGTCAACTACAAGGTTGCCAAGGATTTCTGTGCCAGGGTCTCCGAGCGCGCCATGGGTCAGGAGGTCATGGAGAGCCTGACCCCCGCCCAGCAGGTGGTCAAGATCGTCAACGAGGAGCTCGTTGCCCTGATGGGCGGCGAGGAAGCCCCCCGCCTGATCGTCAAGAACAAGGGGCAGACCATCATCATGCTCTGCGGCCTGCAGGGCAACGGCAAAACGACCCACGCAGCCAAGCTTGCCAAATACTTCATCAAGCAGGGCCGCCGCCCCATGCTGGTGGCCTGCGATATCTACCGCCCCGCCGCCATTGACCAGCTGCAGGTGGTGGGCGGGCAGGCCGGTGCACCGGTGTTCACGCTGCCGGGTGCCAAGCCCCCGGAGATCGCCCGCAAGGCGCTGGCCCATGCCAAGGATTACGGCAACGACATCGTGATCCTGGATACCGCCGGCCGTCTGCAGATCGACGAGGTCCTGATGCAGGAGCTCGTGCAGATCAAGGAAGCTGTCCCCGTGGACGAGACGCTGCTGGTGGTGGATGCCATGGCAGGCCAGGATGCTGTGAATGTTGCCAAGACCTTCAACGAGACGGTGGGCATCGACGGCATCATCCTGACCAAGACCGATGGCGATACCCGCGGCGGCGCGGCACTTTCGGTGCTGAGCGTCACCGGCAAGCCCATCAAGTTCCAGGGCACCGGCGAAAAGCTGGACGATCTGGAAGTGTTCCATCCCTCCCGCATGGCCAGCCGCATCCTGGGCATGGGCGATGTGCTGAGCCTCATTGAGAAGGCGCAGGATGCCGCCGATGAAAAGGCCGCAGAAGAGACCGCCCGGCGGATGATGGAAAACAAGTTCGATATGAACGACATGCTGGCCCAGTTTGCGCAGATCCGCAAGATGGGCGGTGCAGGTGCCATGCTGAGTATGATGCCCGGTATGTCCGGCATTGATGCCAGCCAGGTCGACGAGAAAGCCTTTGACCGCATCGAGGCCATGATCTATTCCATGACTAAGGAAGAGCGTGAAAAGCCCTCCATCATCAACCCCAAGCGCAAGCGCCGCATTGCAGCGGGCAGCGGCACCCGGGTGGAGGATGTCAACAAGCTGCTCAAGCAGTTTGAGATGATGCAGAAGATGATGAAGCAGTTCAAGAAGAGCCCCAAGGGCTTTGCCCGCCGCCTGGGCGGCATGATGGGCAACCCCAATGCCT